>OGYM01000280.1_pt1 | contig 38902 bp, 34 predicted proteins | sample 1576491 | NCBI WGS metagenome assembly OGYM01 (sample SAMEA3541515, study PRJEB24748) | human gut metagenome | biome: human gut; feature: human-associated habitat; material: faeces | place: China | collected 2012 | reverse complement strand
TCGGCCAAAGGACCTACTACAGCAATGGTACCTTTCTTTGCCAGAGGGAGTACACTATTCTCATTCTTCAAGAGAACAAAGCTTTCCGAAGCTGTCTTACGGGCTATAGCGCGGTGTTCTTTTGTAAAGATTTGTTTTTTAGGACGGGTTATATCACAATATTTATAGGGATTATCAAAAAGCCCCAGCTTATACTTAGCTTCCAGAATACGGCGACAAGCAGCATCAACAGCCTTTACTGAAACTTTTCCTTCTTCCAGAGATTTTTTAAGTGTGCTTGTAAAAGCATCGCTCACCATATCCATATCGACACCTGCATTCAGAGCCAGGGCTGCAACTGTTTGTGTATCACCCATACCATGATCGGTCATTTCAGTGATACCGGTATAGTCCGTCACAACGAACCCATCAAAATTCCACTGCTTACGAAGTACATCGGTCATCAGCCACTTATTTCCGGTAGCCGGTACACCATCCACTTCATTGAATGAAGCCATCACACTACCCACACCTTCTTCCACGGCAGCCTGATAAGGTAACATATATTCGTTGAACATACGTTGATGACTCATATCCACTGTATTATAGTCGCGTCCGGCTTCTGATGCCCCATATAACGCAAAGTGCTTCACGCAAGCCATAATTTCATCATTACTACTCATATCTTTCCCTTGATAACCACGTACCATAGCACGCGCAATCTCCGCTCCCAAGAAGGGATCTTCACCATTCCCTTCGGAAACTCGTCCCCAACGGGGATCACGGGAAACATCCACCATCGGACTGAATGTCCAGCAAATACCATCAGCACTGGCTTCGATAGCAGCAATACGTGCAGATTCTTCAATAGCTGTCATGTTCCAGGTACAGGATAATCCCAGAGGAATAGGGAATACCGTTTCGTATCCATGAATTACATCCATACCAAATAAAAGAGGAATACCCAGACGACTTTCTTCTACTGCCTGTTTCTGAACGTCACGAATACGCTCCACGCCTTTCAAGTTAAAGAGTCCGCCCACTTCACCGGCACGGATACGCTTAGCCACATTACTACTCTTGGCTTGTCCGGTGGTTATTTCACCCGTAACAGGCAAGTTCAACTGGCCGATTTTCTCTTCCAGAGTCATCTTCTTCATCAGATCATCAATAAAGCGATCCATATCGACAGGAGATTTTTGTGCTTGCATATTGGCAGATACCAGCACCAATAAAATTAAAAACGATTGTACCTTAAGGATTAATTGTCTCATGCTTTTCATTCTTTATTATTTTTGGAGAAAAATGATTTCGCTGCAAATAAAGAGAAAGCACCTTAAACCGCCACAATACAGAGCTACAACAAAAGTACCTTTAGTGCAAAACACAAAAAAAGGAGGTACTATTTTAGTACTTCCTTTCACATTATTACGTTAAGAATCAACTATTTAAAATTAATCATAAAATCCGTCAGACTATCTTCCTGAGATAGATTAAATTTCTTACGCAAGCGATACCTTGCTGCATCTACGCCTCTCACCGATATATTCAGCAGCTTGGCAATCTCCTTTGTCGGCATATTCAGGCGGAGTAAAGCACAGAAACGTAAATCACCTGCTGTCAGATCCGGATATTGTTGTTTCAGGTTTCGGAAGAAGTTCTCATGTATCCGGTCAAAATTCGCCTGAAACATATTCCAGTTTTCCTCATCCGAAACGATACTTTGATTAATCAATACTAAGAGCTTATCCAGATTCTTCCGCGTATACTGCCCTGATAACTTCTGCTGTTGTATTTCTTCTTTCAACGAATTCAAAAACTCCTGATGGGCAATATTGGTCATCACAACTCCGGACAGCTCTTTACTCTTAAAACGTAAATCAGCTTCCAGTTGCTCTTTTTCCAATTCAATAATCTTCTTTTCCTGTATTTCTATCTCAGCTTGATGGGCAATGCGTTGCTGTTCAATCACCCTGTCTTTCTTCTTCTTCACAGACTGATAAACGACGTATTGCAACAACAATAACAGCAACACCCCAATCAGAACATAACCGGTGATAGCCCAATATGATAGATACCAAGGTCTCAAGACTTCAAAAGGTAGCGTTACCGATGCCAATACTTCATTCTCATTATAAATCTCAGCTTTGAAAACATACGACCCAAATGGCAAACGGGTATATTTCTTCTGCAGGCTGCGGTCACCTTCCACCCACTGATCGGAGAGTCCTTCCAATTTATACCTTACCTTGTAAGTATAGTCATTATAAACCGGATAGCATAAAGAGAAGCATACGGTATTCAAATCTGCATCAATCTTGTTCTCTTTTTGCACCGACAATCGTTTTATTTTTCCCGTCCACTCCGACTCAGTCGTTATAGCTGAGATCCACAAAGAGCGCCTAATAGAGGACTTGTACAAAAGAGAACTATCTGAATCAATCCGGGCAACAGCATTATTTAAGCAGAGATAGGAACTGCCACTCGACTTGTCATAAACCATCGCTGCTCTCTCCTCTATAGACAAACCATCAAACAAAGAAAACGGAATTCTATGTTCAATCCGGAAAACATTCATCTCACATTTCACTAAATATGCCATCTTACTGCTGACAAACCAGTATAGATTGCCTTTTGCATGACTCACACTATGTATTCCTTTCAAATCCGCCAATTGTTCATTCATCGATTCATAAGGAATAATAGAATCATTCATATCTTCGTAAGTGTAAAACGTTTCCCCATTTGAAAAAACAACCCGTCCGTTGATCTTAAACAAAGAGAAGTCCCCATCTTTCACATCACCCAGTTCCATATAGGTTCTGACATCTTCTACCCGTTTCAGATCCGGATTAATCCGAAAACGGAATAATCCTTTCCGTAAATGCTTCACCCAGATATTCCCCTGCGGATCCATCTCGATCTCCCGCACCATGTGGGTAAACCCGCCTAACGACCGCAGAAACCTCCAGATACCCGAAGGCTCCTCATTGTATAAATTCAGAAACGTATAGGTACCTTGCAATAAGAACGAACGTCCTTCCAGATTGACTTCTTTCATGCACATCGCTCCTCTCACATCCGAAATCAGCGATGCCTGCGAACCCGATATCTGAAAAGTTCCTTTATTATGTCCGCATAAAATCTGTTTTCCCCATTCACCAACGAACCATGCCTGCTCTTCCAGTCCCGGCACAAGTTCGGGGACTCTGTTCCTAATCCTGTAAAGTCCTTGATTGGAAGCGATATAAGCCTCATCCTCTTTCACCAGCACATCATAGACCATTCCTATTTTCCGGTAAGGAGGCTCATAATAATACACCAGGGAGTTATTTTGTATATAGGCTATACCTTCATCCAAAGCTGCCCAAACATTGTTATCGGCATCACAGTACAGCCCTAATATGGTATTATTTTGTAAGCGGCTGTCCGTATTCTCTTTCCAAAGTAAACGTCCTTTTTTATCTATTGCATAAATCCCATTAGAAAGCGTACCGATAATATAGCAACTGTCTTTTGTCATTACAGCCCGGTTCACAGAGTACTTTTCAAGCTCGGCATCACATTCTGTATGCCACTTCAGTATCTTTCCACTTTGATAAACAAAACCGCCACCCTTTTGTGTCAAGAGTAAAACACCATCATTATACGGAAGTCCTGCCACCACATCACTGTTGCCCAATGATTTTCGTTCAATCAGATTTTCCAGCCCATTCTTTGCAAGAATAAAAAGCCCTCCATTTATCTGTTGAGAATAAACCGTATCACCTACTTGAAACAGATTCAGAGGAAGAGTTTTTGTACGAATCCCCTTCACGGTATGCCCGTCATAAAAGAACAGAGAACCGAAAGATTGAAATACAATCTCCCCATGTGCCGACGTAATCGTCCAGATTTCATCATTATGGAACCGGAAATCTTTCACTTCATCTTTTAAAGAGTGGTATACAAGGCTATCCAATGAATTACGTTCGAAATATCCGAACTCTTCAAAAGAGCCCACAAATATCTTGCCGTCTTTACCGATATATACAGAGCGTACTATGTTCTTGGAAGGTAATTCATGAAGCTCCCAGTTATTTCCATCAAACTCCAGCAGACCTTTGTTATTGCCAATATACATAACTCCCCTATCATCCTGGGTGATAGACCAGTTCTGAATACCTGCATTATAATCTGATACGGAATAGCTCCTCACGATGGGAGAGAAAGGAATAGAGGAACCACGTGATAAGCTACTAAAAAGAGAAAATATGCAAAATAACAACAGAGATATTCTCATATATATTGATTTACAAGTAACCTGCCAGCAAAGGTAATTGTTTTCCACCAAAAAACCGGATAACTTTATGGATTATCTTTTCCGGGAAGGTAAAGATAGGCCGTAAAATTATCCGGTTACTTATTTTAAGAACTACAAGCTATAGCCTACACTACATAATCAAAAATCATCAGACTGCTTTTTCGGTATGAATTAAAATTCACCAAGCTTGTTTCTTTCCCCTTCTCTTTTATGACCGTAGTTTCCGGTACGCTCAGCATTTTCTTATACTCCTCCGAGTTGCCCAGTACCTTCGTTGCTTCGTTCAGGTCATTGTCATCCTTCAGTTGCTGGATGATGCCGCCACGCTGGAAATAATAACGTTTGATGATATCTTGTGCTATCATGTTCTTGATATCTTTTGCAAAGTAATCCAGGTCACGGTCCAGATTATGGCTAAGTTTCTGTTCTAGTGCCTTAAATTCTTCAGAAGCATCTTTCATATAGCCTTCAAATTCTGCCATTTCTTTCAAGTTCTTCAGAATCTTCTCGCTCTGCTGGTCATATTTAAAGTCCGCCTTCTTCACCATTTCCTTAAACTCTGCATAATCAGCATCCGTCACTTCAAAATTCTCGGGAGAAGCGATTGTAGGATGCTTCAGGCAGTATTGCGTAGCATAATTAAAGATCAGATTATCATTCACCAGATAGAACAAAATATTAGGTAACTTTTCCTGTTCCACTGCAACGTCCGGTGTCACACCACCGCCATCACGCACTTCACGTCCGATAGCCGTATGGAATACGGTAGTCAAACTATCAGGAATACGTCCTACACTACCATCCGGATTACGATGCTTGTAATCTATCGCCTGTACACAACGACCACTGGGAATATAATACTTGGAAGTAGTCACCTTCATCGTACCACCATAAGGCAAAGTACGCGGAACCTGCACCAAACCTTTTCCAAACGTGCGATTGCCTACAATCACTGCACGGTCATAATCCTGCAATGCACCTGCCAGGATTTCCGATGCAGAAGCTGTTGCACTATTCACCAGCACAGCCAGCGGAATTTCCAAATCCAGCGGCTCACGCAACGTCTTGTACGTATTGCTTGCCTGTTTGGTCTTTCCTTTCGTTGTCACCAGTGTTTTGCCGCGCGGCAGGAAGAAGTTGGCTATTTCCACGGCTTCGTCCAGCAAACCGCCGCCGTTATTACGCAGGTCGATAACCAAAGAAGTTATTCCCTGCTTTTTCAAATCAAGAAATGCCTGCTTGAACTCTTTGGAAGGATTACCGGAGAAAGTGCTCAGGTTGATATAACCGATGTTGTTATCCAACATTGCATAATAAGGAATAAAAGGCAACTGGATAGAACGACGAACGATATCGAATTCCAACGGCTGTTCCGTTCCGGGACGTTGCACCTTCAGTTTGAAGCTCGTGCCTACCTGCCCGCGAAGCATCTCGCTAACTTCCTGATTATTTTTTCCTGCAAGGTCCTTGCCGTCGATTTCCATAAGAATATCGCCTGCCTTCAGGCCTACGGTAGCCGCCGGCATATGTTCGTAAGGTTCGGCTATCATGGAACGCTTCAGTTTGGTATTCCAGGTTATGATAGAGCCGATACCGCCATACGTATTCTTCAACATCTGTTCCAGTTCGCTTTGGTCGTCTTCCGGAAAATATTGCGCTACCTTGGTAGGATCGCTTGGTTTCTTCTTGGTCAGTGGAGAAATCTCGATCGGGTGATCCATGATAAAGGTCGGCTGGATCAGTTCCTTCTCGCAGTATTCCTCGAAGAAGAGGTTGATGATATCACCCTTCTTGTGACGCTCTTCGTATGCAATATGATGCTCGTCTGCAAGTTTCTTTGCTGCTGCATCATCCGGTACCTGATCAAAATCAATTCCGGTATATTTCTTGATCGCATCGTTCATTGTCAGACGTGCGAATGGCTTTCCAAGGTCAATTTCCACGCCGTTGTAAGAGATCTTGGTAGATCCGCATACTTTTTCAGCGAGGTAACGGAACATGGATTCGGTCAGCTCCATCATACCTTCGTAGTCGGTGTATGCCTGATACAGCTCCATCAGGGTAAATTCCGGGTTGTGGCGGGTATCCACACCCTCGTTACGGAATACACGGCCGATCTCGTATACACGCTCCAGACCACCAACGATCAGTCTCTTTAAGTAAAGTTCCAGGGAAATACGAAGCTTTACATCCTCATTTAATGCATTGTAATGTGTCTCAAACGGTCTTGCTGCCGCACCGCCTGCGTTTGCAACAAGCATCGGAGTCTCTACTTCCATAAAATCACGGTCTGCTAAGAAGTTACGGATCTCCTTTAAAATCTTGGAACGCTTTACAAATACTTCCTTGCTCTCCTGATTCATGATCAGATCAATGTATCTCTGACGGTAGCGCATGTCCGTGTCGGTCAGTCCATGGAATTTCTCCGGAAGAATCTGTAAAGACTTGGAAAGCAGTGTCATCTCCTCCGCATGGATAGAGATTTCTCCTGTCTTTGTGCGGAATGCATATCCCTTGACACCCCAGATATCACCGATGTCGGATTTCTTGAAAGTTGCGTACAGATCTTCTCCGATTGCGTCACGCGCAACATAGATCTGGATGTTTCCCTTGAGATCCTGAATGTTTGCGAAAGATGCTTTTCCCATGACACGCTTGAACATCATGCGTCCTGCAATGGATACGTGGATCGGATCGGCATCCATGATGCTTCTTCTTTCCTCATAATCTGCTTTGACTGCCTCTCTTGCAGCTGCCTCGTCCATACCATCAGTATTAACTGCCGGTCTGCCGGCTAAAAGCTTCTCTTCGTGTGCATTGTAAAGATCCTTCACATCTGATGTGTGATGGGTTACGTCATATTTTGTAATCTGGAACGGGTCCTGTCCTGCTTCCTGCAGATTTGCAAGCTTTTCACGGCGCACCTTTAACAGCTGGTTGACATCCTGCTGCTGTCCGCCCTGCTTTCCGTTATTCTGTCCTGCCATTTTCATTTCCTCTCTTAATCTACGGTTGATCTCTGGATCTCGAGTACCTTGTAAGATAACTCTCCAGCCTGTGTCTCTACGGTAATGGTATCGCCTACTTTTTTACCTAACAGTGCGCGGCCTACCGGTGATTCATTACTGATCTTTCCCTTTAAGCTGTTTGCCTCTGTGGAACCAACAATCTTGTACTCTAACTCATCGTTGAACTCGCAGTCGAGAATCTTTACCTTACATCCGATGCTGATCTTCTCCAGATCAACCTCTTCCTCAACAACGACTTCGGCATTCTTTAAGATCTTTTCGATCTCCTCGATACGCGCCTCGATGTCTCTCTGCTCGTCCTTTGCTGCATCGTATTCTGCGTTCTCGGACAAGTCACCCTGCTCACGGGCTTCTTTGATCTTCTGAGCAACTTCCTTACGCTTTACAACTTTGAGATTCTGCAGTTCGTCTTCGAGCTTTTTCAGACCTTCATAGGTCAAGATATTTTTCTTATCCATTTGATTTACCCCTGATTCTATATTTTTTATATGCAGCTTTTTGAAAAAAGCGCATAAATAATCCACAATAACCTAGGTATTATAGCGAATTGTCCACATTCTGTCAAGATATTCTCCTTCAAACCGGACTGTCGCTCATCCGTGAAGTTACCGCCCGCCCCACACCGTGTCCACCCAGCAACCTGAACAGCAATTCCGTGAACATCGACACAGCTTTCTATGCATCAGACGAAATACTCCATCAATAGTGTCTCCAGCTGTTCGTAATTTTCCACCTGATTGATTGCCACACGCAGCCGTGCTCCATGCGGATATCCGGCGGTATACCATGCCGCATGCTTGCGGATCTCACGGATACCGATATATTCACCTTTAAACTCCAGCATCATCCGGGCATGACGCAGAATCATCTGTGCCACCTCCGATGCCGGCGGCTTCGGCAGATGCTCCCCTGTTTCAAAATAATGCAGGATCTGCCGGAAAATCCACGGATTTCCCTGTGCGCCCCTTGCGATCATGAAGCCATCACATCCGGTCTGTTCTTCCATGGCAATCACATCCTCCGCCGTAAGCAGATCTCCGTTTCCGATGACCGGAATCTTTACGGCTTCTTTTACCTGACGGATAATGTCCCAGTCTGCCTTGCCGGAATAGAACTGCTCCCTGGTCCGTCCATGCACGGCAACTGCTGCCGCACCGGAAGCTTCCGCAATCTTTGCCATCTCCACCGCATTGACATGCTCGTCATCAAACCCTTTGCGGATTTTTACCGTAACCGGTTTTTTGATCGCTTTTACCGTTTTTTCAATAATCTCTCCTGCGAGTTTTGGATTTTTCATGAGTGCCGAGCCTTCCCCGTTGTTCACAATCTTTGGCACCGGGCAGCCCATATTCAGGTCAAGAATATCAAATGGGCGATCCTCAATCTGATGTGCAATCTCTGCAATAATATCCGGATCTGATCCAAACAACTGCAAAGACACCGGGTTTTCCCGCGGATCAATCGTCAGAAGTGCCTGTGTGTTGCGGTTTTTATAGAGAATCGCTTTGGCACTTACCATTTCCATGCACAAAAGCCCTGCCCCCTGCTCTTTGCACAACAAGCGAAATGGCAGGTCGGTTACGCCTGCCATAGGAGCTAATATTAAATTGTTTGGCAGTGTCACACTGCCGATCTGAAGTGGTCTGATCATAACTATTTTATTTTCCGATTCTGTTTTTTATACACAAGATTGATCCCTTTTAACGTCAGGTTCGGATCGTAAATATCCACAGCATCCGTCTCATTGGCAATGATGCGGCCAAGTCCTCCGGTTACAACGGTTTTGATGTTTTCAAGTCCGACTTCGGCTTTCACGCGGTTGATGATGTATTCGGTCTGCCCGATCTGTCCGTACACAAGCCCTGCCTGCATACTTGTGATCGTGTCTTTTCCGAGAATTGATGCCGGCTTTTTGATCTCGATCTCCGGAAGTTTTGCAGCATCTTCCCACAAGGCTTTTGCTGAAATCCGGATTCCGGGTGCTGTGATCCCTCCCTGAAAGGCTCCGCTTTCATCCACATAATCATAGGTTGTGGCGGTACCGAAATCAATGACAAGCACCGGACCTCCGTATATTTCGTATGCCCCGACTGCATCCACAATACGGTCAGCTCCGATCTGCTGCGGATTCGGTGTCACAATGCGGATTCCCGTTTTGATGCCCGCCTCCACCACGATCGGTGTGATATGGAAATATTTGACAAGTCCGCCCCTCAGGGAATGCATCACATTCGGCACCACGGAACAGATAATGGCATCCTTAATTTCTGCCGGATGAATATCGTTCTGCTCCAGCAGATTCATAAGCATCATCCCATACTCATCCGATGTCCGTGGCATTTTTGTCGTAATACGAAAACTTGCGGCGATCTCATCGCCCTGAAACACCCCGCAGGTAATATTCGTATTTCCAACATCTATGGTTAATATCATTTGTCTTCCTCCTCGTCCAGTGCCTCTAAGCCTTCGCCCAGATACAGAACTTTGTAATACATCTCAAGTGCTTCCAGCAATTCCCTTTTTTCGTTGCGCAGCTGCTTGATTTTCAGCACGCTTCCGATCTCATCATAGCAGAAATCGCCTTCTTCGCAGGAAGTGCGAAGTTCCAGATTTCCCGCTTCATCAAATACCAGCTCCAATACTCCGCCGATATCCTCGGTGTAAATGACGCACATGATTTTTAACTCGTCACGGATGGACTGTGGAAGTCCGTTGAAGTTTTCATTCAGATAAAATTTTTTCTGGTATGCGTTGGATACGCACAATACTACCTCATTTGCCTCTTTAGACATATCCATAGATTCCTCTCACGGAAACTTCTCCGGAAGACACCAGTTTTCTTGACTCCCAGGTGTCTACGATCAGTTCTCCCTTTTTTGTAATTCCCATAGCCTTTCCCTCAAATGGCTCCTTCGGATCCAGTACGCGCACCTGCCGGCCACGGTTCACCAGCAGCTGATCGTACTCTTCCTGTAATGCTGACAGATCCTCGGTTTGCAGATAGATCGCATACAGCCGTTCAAATTCTTCCAGAAATGCCTCAATCAGATCTGCACGGTGCACACGTTTTCCGCACTCCAGCAGCAGGGAACCTGCATGATCCTGCAGTTCTTCCGGGAAGCTTTCATTGTGCACATTAATTCCGATTCCGATCACTATATGGTTGATATAGTCAAACTGTGCACTCATTTCCGTAAGAATACCACAGATCTTCTTACCATTTATGACAATATCATTCGGCCATTTGATCAAAGCCTCTGCTCCCGTCACCCGGTGCATTGCATTTGCCACTGCCATCGCTGTCACGAGGGTCAGCATGGATGCATGGTTCGGATTGATGTCCGGTTTGAGCATGAGTGTCATATAAATTCCCGTTCCCGGAAGGGAATCCCATGACCGTCCGCGACGTCCTTTTCCCGCAGTCTGCTGGTCCGCTACCACAAAAGTTCCGGACGGATGTCCTTCTTCTGCCAGTTCTTTTGCTTTCGTATTCGTGGAATCAATCTTGTCAAAATAATACGTTTCCGCGCCTGCCCATTCGGTCTTTCGGATGCTTGCCAGCTCCACTTCGTCCATACGGTCCGGCACAGATACCAGATGATATCCCTTATTCTGCACCGCCTCAATCTCATAACCGGCCTCTTTCAGCTGGTTAATTGCCTTCCAGACAGCGGTCCGGGATACGCCAAACTGATTGCACAGCTCCTGACCGGACACATATCCGTCCGTCTCACGGAGCAGTCTTAAAATTTCTGCTTTCATAATCATACTTTCCATTCACAAAAATATGTAAACGTTTTTTCTTAGTCAGATAACGTTGCCTTCATGATCGCCTTGATGGAATGCATACGGTTCTCAGCTTCATCGAAGACAACGGAGCGCTCACTTTCAAATACCTCATCGGTCACTTCCAGCTCGGATAATCCAAACTTTTCATAAACCTGTTTTCCGATCGTGGTCTTTAAATCATGGAATGCCGGCAGACAATGCATGAAGATCGCGCTGTCCTTTGCATTTTTGAATGCATCGGTATTTACCTGATACGGTTTCAGGTCATTGATACGCTCTGCCCATACTTCTTCCGGTTCACCCATGGATACCCATACATCTGTATAAATGACATCAGCATCCCTGGTTGCTTCCGCAACACTGTCTGTCAGTGTGATGGTTGCTCCTGTCGTGGAGGCCACGTCCACACAGTAATCCACGAGCTTCTTGTCCGGATAATATTTCGGATTGGTGCAGGCAACAAAATGCATGCCAAGCTTTGCACAGGTAACCATCAGGGAATTGCCCATATTGTAGCGGGCATCTCCCATGTATACAAACTTCACACCCTTAAGTTTTCCAAGATGCTCCTTGATGGTAAGCATATCGGCAATCATCTGTGTCGGATGGGATTCATTGGTCAGTCCGTTCCACACCGGAACCCCTGCATACTTTGCCAGTTCTTCCACGATTTCCTGTCCGTATCCACGATATTCGATTCCATCAAACATACGTCCCAGAACACGTGCGGTATCCGGAATACTTTCCTTTTTTCCAATCTGGGAACCGCTCGGATCAAGATATGTCACATGCATACCCAGATCATGTGCAGCTACCTCGAAAGAGCATCGGGTTCTTGTACTTGTCTTCTCGAAAATCAGTGCAATATTTTTTCCAACCAGGCTGTCATGCATGATTCCCTGATGTTTCTTCTCTTTCAGCTCTGCGGACAGATCCACAAGATACAGGATCTCCTCCGGTGTAAAATCCATCATTTTTAACAAATTACGTCCCTTTAATGTCATTGCTCTTCCTCCTTAAGTGTACGTTGAAAACATTTTACTCCATTTGCCGGAATTTTACAACAATGGTATGGAAAATTGACCAATCAAAAAAGGAGCTCTGCCTTTCGACAAAGCTCCTGGATTATTAAGTTTAATAAAATACAATCGGTCCTACAACCGTTCCCGCATGACCGCTGGATGCCAATTTGAAGTATTTTGCTCCACCTGTCGGATCACTGCCGTTTAATGCGGCTCTCGCTGCCTGTCTGGCGCTTGCGCTGACACCGCTGGCAAGTCTTGCTTCAAGTCTGCCGGAAGATGCCGGTCCAAACTGACCTCTCTGATAGATAACTCCGTAGATAGAGTTTGCAAATCCGCCGCTTCTCACACGATTAACTACAACAGCTCCAACCGCTGTCATACACTGTACGCTGGTTCCTCCGGCCTCACACTGTACAAGTGCTGCCAGAAGTGTCTCTTCATCTGCACTTGCGGCAATCGACGCATTCTGTGTTGTCTGGGAAGATGCCGACTGACCGGACGATGATTTCTTTTCAGCAGAAACAGAAGCATTCTTCTTTGCTTCTTCCGCTGCCTTTTTCTCTTCTGCAGCCTTGATTGCTGCCTGTTCTTCCTCAATGGTGACTGCTTTGCCTGTATCCAGTGTGACGGTCACATAATCGTCACTCACATAACAGGTATCTGAACCAACTTTGACGGCAATCCATCCGTCTGTTTCTTCGGCTTTTGTATTCACATCCATGTGCTCACCCGATGCAACGGTTTTCACTACCTCCGCATCTGTGTCGGGTGCTTTACGAATACGAAGACCGTCAATGGAAACCTTCGCAACCGTATCACAGTGTTTCTTTGCATAATTTAATGCATCTGTTCCTGTCACACAATACTCATTCTTTACATATCCTGTTACATTGCCGGACTCAATCTTTGTCCAGGTATCACCTGCTTCTTTCACAACTGCGCGATCCCCTTTGTACATCTTTCCGACAATTTCGGAATCAGAATCTGCCTTTTCGCGAACGTAAAGAAAATCATCCACCTTCGCCATCAGCTTATTCTGCCACTCCTGTTCCTCTTCGGAAACAGATTCCTTTTCCGTGGTTTCTTCACTTGTATCATTTCCGGATATAACCGTTCCATCTGCTGTTGCCGCAACCAAAGCCGCATTTGTCTTTTCAACAGAAATATATCTGTCCAGATAGTCTGCCGACTCCAATTCATATTCATTCATGGCAGATGCCACTCCGGCAATCCCGTTATTGACAAACTGTGTGTCTGCTGCATCCTTTGCTGCAATATTCACTCCATTACCGGTAACTGCAGTGACCGCCAGTGTGAGTGCCAGTCCCGACACGATTACACTTTCCATCACCTTTTTGCTTGCTTTCATTGATGAACCTCCGTAGTTTGTTTCATCCACCTTTTACCCGTGGATTCGTAACATTTTATGCAATAAGTATTACACTTATGTTGCGTTTTTAAACACTTTATTTCATTTGTTACAAGTTTGTTACGTGGCTTATTGTAGCACAGGAATTTCCATTTGTCAAATTTTAGTATAAAAATGGGTGGTGTTCTCCACTTTTGCTCATATTCCGTTTAAAAAATGGGTGTGCGTTTTCACTGCACACCCATGCCGGTTTTGAAAATGTTACATATTTTATATTCCTGTGTCAATTTATGTATTGTTTTTGATAAAAAACATTCCACTATGGGAAAATTTCCTGCAAAACAGTTGAAATTATGCGGTTTTCTTCCTCATCCTCATGTAAATTTTTATTTTGCACGTTCTCCGGTGATACACTTTTTTCTTCCTTTTTCCCAGGCTTGTCCATGTGTTTTTTTAAGTACAATTCCAGGCGTCTTCTGCACCGGTTTGCTTTTTTCTGTTGCCGCACAATACAAAACACCCCAATTGTTAAAAATAAAAAAAGTATGATCTGCAACCCCATAATCATTAACTCCATTTCATTTTGCCACCTGCTGATCCACATCAGTATTGTCATATCTGCTCCCATCCTTTCATATTATATAAAATCATTTCTTACTGTATAAATCTTATTATAATGAAAGAACGTCATCACCGGAATATCCTTTCGGTCGCAAGTTTCGACATATGTCGTTACTGCTCATGTTGCTTGACATTTCTATATGGATCATATAGAGTTGACTTAAGTAAAGAAAAGAGGAAATATCGAATGGCTAAATCAAAAAAAATTGTTATGACCGGTGGCGGAACTGCCGGACATGTTACTCCAAACATTGCCCTTATGCCGGCACTTCAGGAAGCCGGTTATGAAATTACATATATCGGTTCCTACAACGGAATGGAAAAAGAACTTATCGAAGCACAAAAAATCCCTTATATCGGAATTTCTTCTGGAAAACTTCGCCGTTATTTTGACTGGAAAAACTTTTCCGATCCTTTTAAAGTATTAAAAGGATATGGGCAGGCAATCTCCATCCTGCGCAAACTCAAACCGGACGTCGTCTTTTCCAAAGGTGGATTTGTGTCTGTTCCGGTTGTCCTTGCCGCAAAGCACTGCCATATTCCGGCAATTATCCACGAATCCGATATCACACCGGGACTTGCAAACAAAATCGCAATCCGCGGTGCAAAAAAAGTATGCTGTAATTTCCCGGAGACCATGAAATACCTTCCAGCGGAAAAAGCAGTTCTTACCGGTTCACCGATCCGCCGGGAACTGTTCCACGGAGATGCGGAAAAATCTCTTCACTACTGCGGTTTCCCGGATCACAACAAACCAGTACTCCTGATCGTCGGCGGAAGTTCAGGTTCCAAGGTCATCAATGAAGCGGTACGGAAAGTGCTTCCGGAACTGTTAGAGCAGTTTTATATCATTCATCTTTGTGGAAAAGGAAACCTTGATGAGAAATTAAAAGGCGTGGTTGGCTATGCGCAGTTTGAATATGCAAGTGCAGAACTGACCGACATGTTTGCCCTGGCAGATCTTGCCATTTCCCGCGCAGGAGCGAATTCCATCTGTGAGCTTCTTGCATTACACAAGCCAAACATCCTGATTCCGCTTTCTGCCGCTGCCAGCCGTGGTGATCAGATTTTAAATGCGAAATCTTTTGCAAAGCAGGGATTTTCTTATGTGATTGAGGAAGAAAAACTGACCGATCAGACATTACTTGATGCAGTACGCGAAGTATATGCCGACCGTGAAAAATACATCCGTACCATGTCAGAGAGCGGTCAGATGGATTCCATCGGAACGATATTAAAACTGATTGAAAGTGTTTCTAAATAATTCACACGCCAAAACAAAAAACATGCATATCTGCTGTACGTTTTTCCAGCGATATGCATGTTTTTTGTATATAGAGATACAGATTTTTTACATCTTCATCTTATCACAGATTTCTTTCATCTCATCATCGGAAAGAGATAAATGCTCCCACTCAGGAACTGCCTGATCTCCTGCTTTACGCGGAATCAGATGCATATGGAAATGAAATACGGTCTGTCCTGCTGCTTCTCCGTTATTCTGAAGCACATTGTAACCGTCACATCCCAACACTTCTTTTTCGTGTGTAATAACTTTCTTTGCAAGCTTTGCAGCCTTTGCGAGTACTTCATCATCCATCTCAAACATATTTGCATAGTGCTGTTTCGGCAGAATCAGCGCATGTCCCTTTGTTGCAGGACTTGCATCCAGAATCACACGGAAATCCGCATCTTCATAGATCGTATTGGTCGGAATATCTCCGTTTGCCAGTTTACAAAAAATACAATTGTCGTCTTTCATTTTTTTGCCTCCTAAAATACAAATATCTGATCGAGCATACGAAGCGTTTTAAAATTTCCTTTCGCTGTCATCTCACCCGTCATAAACGCTCTCTGGAATGTCATCCGTCCGTCAATGATTGACTGCAGAACATCTCTGCTTAATTTTGCAACCACGTCAATCTTTTCTTCCTGTCCGTAATGAATCTCCAATTCTCCGTTTTGAATTGCCACATACAATGGCTTTTTGATTCCTTCGATAATAAAGGAATAGCTGGCAGCAAAATCCTCAGTAGATACAAAATGACTTTCCAGTTCTTTCACAAACGGTGTATCCATATCATCATCCGGTTTTCCAAGCATATCTTTGAACATTGATGCCAGTTCCTCAATATCCTCTTTCTGCTGCTTCACATAAGTATCATCCGATACATACTTCGAGAGCTGCTCGCTCTCCTGTGGTGTCAGATTCAGCTGCTGCGTCCGCAGAACACTCTGCTTTACTGCCTGATTACTGGTCGGAAGATTTTTGATCTTCTGGGAAATGGTCCGATACAGGTTTTCCGCTTTCTTTTCAATGATCAGCGTATAATCTTTATTCTGCTTGAATTCCACCAGATCCTCTACATATCCGCATAACCCTGCACATGGTAATCCACCCAGAATCTCCCATGCATTCATCAGAGTCAGTTCTCCCTCACGCTCTCCATAGGTTGTGGACATAACAATCGGCTGCATATAGGTATGGCTGATTTTTTCCTTATCACCATATAACCAGCAGGCATCCAGAAACTGCTGCATATAACCACCGATTCCCAGCCACTCAATCGTTGTGGCAAGAATAATTCCGTCTGCCTCTTTGAACGTCAGCGGAAGGGTTGCAATTTCATTCTTATGCTCATATATATTGAATCGTTCGATGTTTACCCGAAGTTCCCGTAAAACATCTTCCATCTTTTTTAATACATACAGTGTCGGGTCATCCAAAAGTCCCCGGCCTCCATAATACACGTTGATTTTCATCGGTATACTCTCCTTGCTTTGATACTAATTAGTATAGGGATTTTCCCCCGATAAATCAACTGCTTTACGAGGTTTCCGGTATAAAATAATTGCAAGAACAAATCCCATTGCAAGGCCACCGATGTGTGCCCAGTTGTCCACATCCACGCTGGTAATTCCATAATACAGGCTGATCACAATCATAAAAAGCAGCCCTTTGCCCGTAAGAGATTCATATCTTCCTTTGTGTATCATCACAATCCACAGCAATGCCCCGATAATACCGAAAATAGCACCGGATGCCCCTGCCGATACATCATACTTTCCCCGTGCGATCATTTGCACATAGGACAGTGTACTTCCTCCCACACCGGCGATCAGATACAGACACAGGTATTTGATATGCCCCATCGCCTTCTCCAGAATCGGACCGGCACAGATCAGTACCAGCATATTATTCAAAATATGTTCAAATCCAAAATGCATAAAAGTAGCTGTAAACAGTCTCCAGTATTCTCCCTGCTTCACATATGGCGGCCAGACCGCCCCCATTCTTACCATAAACTCCGAATTTTCTGTATTTCCAAGGATTTCCAGAATCACATAAACAAGAACATTCACAGCGACAAATCCCACGGTTACAAATGGAAGTTTCTTTTTTTGTGGCATACTTTTCCCTCCTGATTTTTTCACATGCTATCAGTATACTCACTTCCATTTGGAAAGACAAGGCAGTTAGCAAAAACGATATCGGACATCCGCGAAACGGATCATGTCATTACTGTTTAATTTTCTTCTCTCTTTGTAAGCCAGCGGCTCATCATTCACAAACGTACCATTTGTCGAATTTAAATCTTCAATATAATAGATCTCTCCATCATGATCAATCCGCGCATGCAGCTGACTAATCGTATCTGCCTGTATTTGTATGTCCGCATCGGGACCGTACCCGATTCTTGTCATTTTCTTTGTAACACAGATATCCTCGTAAGATTCAGCTCCCTGATACAACAACATTCCCCTGACTTTCCCTGTCATGCTGTTCAGGCATACCGTTGGCCGATATTCGGGTTGTGCCACTGTTTTTATTACTTCCTCCGGATATACAACCGCAGACTTCGAAAGTTTTCTGGTATCCTGCAGGCATTCCCTACTTCCATGATAAGATTCATATACCTGTTTTTCGGTTTCTTCCTCTTCCAGAAGACCTATTTCTATCAGTAGCTTTTTTAATTTTCTGATCCACTCCTTCTGCTCCTTTTTCTTTCCCTCCTTTTTCTTTTCCCCCTTTTTCTTTCTGTTGGCTCTTTTTACAGTTTCATCTTTTCTTTTTTTGTCTGGATAATCTTCATATTTTCTTTCAGAAACTACGGGTTGATTGTTTTCCTCTCTCCAAACTTTTTCCATTCCATTTCCCCCGGATTCCTCCACAGCCGCCTTTTTCCCCTCATTTTGTCTGGTTCTTACAATTTCATCCCGGATATCTGTAATAGAATAACCATCCAGAAGCGTCTTCTCATAAATTCCATATGCTGCTTTTACCGCCCGTGTGTCTTTATGATCCACTTTTGTAAGCAGAAATTCCATTAACTGCTGAAATTCTGTCTCAATGGTTCCACTCCCACCCGGATATACGGTAAAAATAATTTCCTGGTTGCTGTTGGTAATAAATATTAACTCGGGATCCAGCATCAGGCAATTGGTCTGAATCAGATTCCATTCCAGAATCTCCATCTCACTGCAAATGCTCATAATCAGTTTTTCAATGAAAGAAATATCTACTTCTTTTACCCTGCAATACATATCAAGCGACTGTTTGCCGGATATGTTATACCAGTACTGTCCCTCCCCATCCATATATGCCTTTTCCACTGCAAGAAGTCCCGGCAATTTTCTCCGCAACATCAGCTTTTCATCCAGCCCCGCATGGATTCCCGCCGCAATTTTCATAAAACTTCCCGTAAGATTTCTTTCATATATTATTTCCCGATTGATCATTTTTTCACCTCTTTTAAAATCTGATACTGATAAAAGGAATCTACCGCCCACATATCTTCCATCTGCTTTTCTTCATGCTCCCCACGTACTTCATTCAATAAATCAATTCCTGTACACATAGCTGCTGCCATCGTCCATATCAGAACAGGTATGATCACAGCCGCTTCTACGGTATAACTTCCTCTCCATTTCATATTTTCTCCTTTTATCTCTGTATTCCCCACATGACCAAATGTGCCCCTAGCAGAAACGGCACAAACGGAAACTCGGATTTTCTGTTTTTATGCCCAAATATCAGTAAACCAAGAGCCGCAATTCCCGCAATGGTAATGGCAATCATGACAATTGCCATCATTTCACCCAATGCATAAAAACATCCCATGCATAAGATTACCAGACCATCCCCATATCCAATACTTTCTCTTGTACTCCAGGCCAGTATAAGCATAAATATCCCCGGCAGTAATCCCAAAAACCATACTGAATTTTTCCAACAGCCTCCCAGCAGTGATACAGCCATACCTGATATTCCCAGCAGCAAAATTGCCCAGCCATGAAGTTCCTGTTTTCTCATATCTTCCCAGGATAGTCCTGCCAATCCAAAGGTCAATATGCACATTCTGATCATTTCATAGTTGTTCCGTATTATTTTACCTCACCTCCGCATTCGCCCCACATTTGCCACAGGCCCTTTTTCCTCCCGTCTCTTCCAACAGAATCAGATAAATGGTTCTTTTTAATCCACTGCAGGCAAGATCACTGTGATAACAGGTTCCGTAATCCGTCACATACACCTTTCCAGAGACATAATTTTTCACCACGCACCCGGAACATGCGCTGTATTTATGTTCATTTTTGTTTCTCATGCCGCTGATCTGTGCATAATCCGCACTTTTAATACTTAAATCCAGATAATGACACTTTCTGCTCCTGTGATAAACGGTTCCATGTTTTGTAACATACACATAATCACTCTGCTTTCCATCTGTACGGTCGCCAATCCACTTATGGCTCTTACTTTTCTGACAGATACCAACACCCTTTACCTCAAAAAAGCTAATTGGAATTTTAATGTAATAATTAACCTGCAAATTAATATAATTTCCTGACAGATCGGATTTCGCCATCGTAATCGCATGTTTTCCACCACGAATATATTTTTCCGGCAAACTGTACGTTCCCAGCTCCTTTCGAAAATACGCTTCCGCAGATACCAGAAGTCCCGTTTGCGATGAAACGGCAGATGCTTCACATGCTGTTTTTCTGCTTGCATAATTCAACGCCTCCTGAACTTCTGTCTGAATCTGCAATACCCGAAAGAAAAATAAGAGCGTAAGGAAAAACACCGCTGTAACAGGAATAATCACTGCTGCCTCCAACGTATACGATCCTTTAAAAAGGGAACATAAGGATGCCTTTTGGCAAGGATGTTCTCCCAGGTTATAGATATCGTCTTGCGGATTCGAATCTATTGGTTCGTTTATTATCTTATGAATACATGCCTGCTTCGGAAAAGATTGAAATTTGAGGGTAATTGTCGGTTTCCATTGTCCAAAAGACATCCTTACATCCCCTCCTTCCCATGAAAATAACTATATCCGGAATGATTTTGAATCCGGAATCCATTTGAGAAATCTTCAAGGATGGATACAAAGCCAAGAAATACCGGTTGGAATTCATAGGTGGCAGTAAGCTCAGTTTCACACAAAACGTGGTCCATCTGAAAATTTTCGTACCCTTCCTGTGTCTGTACATACGCTTCCTCCACATCCATGGTGCGCATTGCAAGGGTATTTCCCTTATGAAACAAAAGCAAAATGGCAGCATATTGTCCATAATCCAATCCTTGAGAACAATCCTTCGCCACAGACCAGCCCGACAAAAGTTCCGGAATCATATGTACATTTGAAGTCCAGTCCGCATCACTTTTTATCATTGTAATTTTCCCACCGGACAATAGTGTCCTTACATCTAACACACTTTCTGCAAATGCCCACGCTACTAAGATTCCGTATTTTACAGCTTCGATTACGGCCGGATTTGCGGATACTCCCGCCAACGTGACCGCAAGTGCCATTGCCTCTGATTGTCGCTGGGAAGATGCGGTTAATGAGGCCATATTTAACGGTTCTCTCATTGCCAGCAGCTCCGTAACCACAATTTTTAAATTATCCGCGTCATTTCTTTTTCCGCCCAGAACATACTCCAGCTCATATTCCAATACGCGATCCTGCTGTTTCTCCACGTAGTTTCCAAGATAATTCACCAGATACTGATAAAACAATACTTTTTGATACCAGTCTGTTCCCACATAAGAATCCATTGTACCTTTTTCCAGGCTTCTGTGTGAAACAGTTTCTTCTATATTAATAGATTTTCCGGATACCTTTGTATTTTCCGGCAAAACAAGGGATAGTACCCCTTCTTTTTTTACTTCTGTCACCGTTTCTAAAGGATTCTCTGTTGCTGCTCCCGTTTCCTCAGAATCCTTATCTTTTATTTTATAACTCTGACGCGCCGCACCTTTTAACTGTCGGGATGATGAATTACCTGCTTTACCTGTCTCTCCTGTTTCATATTTTTCCGGATGCTTCAGTGCGTCCATTGCATCTGCAATGCTCTCATCCGGATTTTTGTAGTCCTTTTTTACTTCTTTTACTGCTTCATAATGATTGTAGACGGACTTTGCCATCTCGTAGGCAATATTCTTTTTCATATAAGTACACACAGCCTTCTGAAATACGACACCATTCTGATCTGTCAGCAATCGATAGGGGTCATACCTTGCATCTGTCATCTCCGCGGTCAACAGACTCATCCCGGAAAGCAAAGTTTTCTGCTCTTTGCTTCCAAGATGATCCGATGTAAGGCCACGTAGCTGTGCTTCCCTGTTATTAAAACATAATTTACCTTTTGTATTTTCCACCCGTACTCCAAGGATTTTGTAAGTTTCCCACAAAGGACTGCAATAATCGGCAAAAACGGATTCCAAAACCGTATCCGTATTCATATACAATACTTTCTGAAGTTCATAATGTCTCGCCGCTTCTAAAAGTGTGAAAAGAAGCTGCGCCACCAGCATCAGTGAAAGGGCTGCAAACACAGTAATACTCGCCTTTTTTCTCACTATACCTCTCCTGCACGCTCTTTAATTGTGGTAAAAATATCCGAAACCAATGTTGTCAGTTTTTTCTTGAACAACACAACAATTCCTATCAGCACCACAACGATCAACACCATTTCTACAACTCCTACCCCATCTTCTTCCATAAAAAAGTTTTTAAATCTTAACATAATTTTTCCTCCTTATACTTGAAATGACAGCATTGCCGGAATCATAATGATGGCAATCACGATGCCAAGCATCATCATAAGCGGCAACAGCATTTTCGTTCCTGCCTCTTCTCCCAATTTACAGGCCAGTGCTTTCCTTTCTTCCAGTGCATTCTCCGATTCCTGTTCCAAAAGTTTACATAATCCCCTGCTTCCGGTCTGTAAATTCTGTAAAAGAATCCGAATGAGTCTCTGATACTCTCCCAAATCCACTCTTTCTCCAAATTTCTGGTATGCAAGACGTTCACTTTCCCCGTCCAGGATTTCGTGATTCGTTATTATCATTTCTTCATAGATATACCGTTCTTTTATTTGTTTTTTCTGCCTTTTATCAGAATATTGAGCGGAAATTCTATTCCATGCCTGTTTTAATGACATACCTGCCCCCAGTAAAATCAGAAGTTTACTCACAACTTCCGCATAATCCAGTTTCATCTGCTCTTTTTTTATATGATCCGCAGTACGTTTCCTCTCCAGAACAATTCCCGCCATCAGGAACAGAACCAGTACCTCAAAAAACAAAATTTTCCATACCAGATGCTGTTTTTTTTCTTTCCATTGCAGCTTCACCCCTGCCGCCTGATCCGGCAAAGTCAGATACCTCTCCCCTTCCTGCGTACTCTGCTGCTCTACTTCAGCTGCAATTTCATGAATGACCTTTTCCTGCTGCGACATCACTTTCGGGTATACTTGAAAAGAAAACGTATATTCCTCCCGGTACTTTTCACAGGTAAGTGCCACACTCGCCTGTACAAGTTCTCCCTGGGGATCTAATTGATCCTCCCGGATCGTTCCATCCACGTCCACTGCATTGTATTGATCCAATGTCCAGTCGGCTTTTACCAATCCTTTCACATAGCTTGGCTTCATATGCACCTGCTCTGTTACATGTGCAGCCTCTTCTCCCTCCGGGAAAAAGGTTTCGTCTATTTCCTTTTCTGCCCGGGAAAAATAGGATTGTGCTGTCTTTTCATCAATACATTGTGCAGGAACGCTTATCTGATAATCATAATCTTTCAATTGTTCTCCAGCATTCAGCGTAAGTTCCACTTCCTGCCGCCCACTGCCCGGACTGCCCCGGATAATTCTGTTTTTATCGTCCATACTGCGATCGGAAAATTCCATATATGCCCCAAGCAGCAATAACAGAATACAAACAACCGCTGCTTCTATTATTTTTTTCCTTCTCACACTTCCCCCTCTACATATGTATTGTCATTATTTTCTCTGCCAGTACAATCGCCCCACCATAAGCTGCAAGGCATACTGTCATAAACAATGCCCCTGCCACATTTCCATATAGAACATTCAGGAAATCCATGGATGTCACCTTCAGATATAACAAAATGAACAACGGTATCACATTCATTACTTTCTGTTCCATCTTTCTGGAAGCAATCTGTACCTGAATCTCCCTCTCTGTTTCATGGCGCACCCGCATGTGCCGGGATGTTGCATCAATAATTGTCACAAAATTTCCACCGCTGCGTTTTGCAAATGAAAAAACTTCGGAAAAACTTGCAATATCCATATTTCCACTTCGGGTTGAGAAATCTCCCAGCAGCAGCTCCAATGGTTGATTGAGGCTGATGGAACAATTCATCTCCTTTACCTCCTGATACATATAGGATCTTTTCCCATATAATGCGAGTATTTCTTTTTCTGCCTCTTTCCACGCATTTTCTATAGAGAAACCAGCAAGTAAAGCCGCACTGATACTCCGGAGAGTATCCACAAATTCCTTCGCAAGCTGTAATTGCATCTGCTCTTCCCCTGCTTTTTTCTGACGCTTCATGAAAAACCAGATAAAAACAGGGAAAAATACTATCCCCAGCCAGCTGGCATAAAATAAATACGCAACTACCGCTGTCAGCAGCCCCGCCAAAGTAATGCTTTTACAAACTTCCTTCCGGCTCAGATGATACACACGATAATCCATCCTCTATCTCTCCCTTCTCCCGGGCAAGTCCTGCCATCTCCAGTTTTTTACGATTCTTTAATATGCCACAGTGCTTCCACTTCCAGCTGCCCTCGGTTCCTTCCAGCTGATAAATCGGAAAAATCTGAATCTCGCCATTTTCCACTCCGCATACCTCTGTAATTTCCAATACCCTGCGGCTTTTATCCGGTAATCTTCCCAGATGAACGATCAGGTCTATCCCCGATGCAATCTGTTGTCTGATTGCAGCAATCGGCAGATCCATCCCCATCAGTACCATCATTTCCAGACGGGAAAGAATATCTCTGCTTGAATTTCCATGGGCGGTAGATAATCCGCCATCATGTCCGGTGTTCAATGCCTGAAGCATATCAAATGCCTCCGCTCCACGGCACTCCCCAACGAGTATTCTGTCCGGACGCATACGCAATGCTGTGCGGATCAGATCCCGGATTGTTACCGGCTGGACGCCCTCCATATTTGCATTCCGTGTTTCTAAACGTACCAGATTTTTGATTCCCTGTATTTGAAGTTCCGCGGAATCCTCAATCGTTATAACTCTCTCATCCTCCGGGATATACTGTGATAAAGCATTTAAAAATGTCGTTTTCCCGGAGCTTGTCCCTCCCGAAATCAACAGGTTGTATTTTGCCCTTACCAGCATCTTTAAAAACTCTGCTGCATCTTCCGGAAGTGCCCCTTTTTGAATAAGGGTCTGCATATCCAGCGGTTTCTCCGGAAATTTCCGGATTGTGATTGTAGAACCATCCAGAGAAACCGGTGCCAGGACAATATTTACACGGGAGCCATCTGCAAGTCTTGTATCTACGATGGGATTCGATAAATTAACCACCCGGTTATGTCTTCCAACGATCTGCTGTATCACATCCTGCATTTTTTCTTCGCTGGCAAATGCCTGATTCCATGCATGAACCCTTCCTGCCTTTTCGTAAAAAATATGTTTCGGTCCATTTACCATGATCTCGGAAATTTCCGGATCATCCAGAAGTTCCTGCAAAGCATCCAGTTTTCTGAGTGAATTAAATACTCTTGCTTCCAGCATCAGACGTTCCCGAATGGAAATGGGTTCCTCCTGCATCAGCCGGGATGCCTCTTCCCCAATCAGATTTTCAATTTCTTCATCCGACATCTCCCGTGAAAGATCCATGCGTTCCAATACACGCTGCCGGATATCTCCTACATACTCATCCAACCGGCATCATCCTCCGGATACTGTCTCCAAATTCGTTCCATTTCCATTGCTCGACGAGCCGCTCGCAGGATACCACAGGGGATGCCACAAGCGGAAGCTGTATTTCCCGCAGGTTCTCGGATAACCGTTCTTCTCCGCGTTTTTGAATTTCTGTCAAAAATTCTTTCTCTCTCCACTGTCCAAGCCCTCCTCTGCTTTTCATCAGGAAAATTTTCTGGCAGCTCCCCAGCAATTCAAAAAATCCCATAAACCGTGACCCCAGATTTAAAACGATGGTTGTATAATTCATTTCCTGCGCTAAAATCTGAAACAATTTCTGATACGTCAGATTTTTCACTTCACACAGACACTCGGTATTTCCCAGAGGATACACAACATCTGTCCTGTCCAGATGACCGATGCAGGAAACCATCCTGCTCTTTGAGTATTTTCCGCTTTCTGCCATCACCAGAAGTTCTTCCATCCCGGACGAATAAAATTCCCCCATCAGCTGCGACAATCCACTGTTTTCCTGCAAATCCAGAAGCAGAACTTTTTCGTTTTCACTCAGAATGGAGGACAGCGTGACCGCAAACGGAAGCTGCATTTCATTTTCTGCCAGCGAATATACTGCAAGAACCTGTAATTTTTGCTTCACACCCCCACTGGCATTTTTTATTTCCTCCCCAATCTGTTTTAAAATCTCATCGACGATTTTATTCACTTCCTGATACTTATCCACAAACACCACCCCTTTTTCCACCTCTTTATCCACATTTTCATTTCCATCAAACAGATAAATTTGTGGAATTTCACATTCTATCCTGTTTTCCCCAGCCAAATCATCCGACAGAACAATTGCATCCAGGGTTTTCCAGTTCTCCTGAAGTGCCTCCTTCTGGGAAAACATGTGCAGCTCAAGCTGATCCCGATAATGATTCATCAGGCAGCTGGTAAAACGGTCACCATACTCCCGGTCTCCAATACAGAGTCCCAATCGAGCTCTCCTCATAGCTCCTCCTTTCTTTTCAAAACAGTGACAGCCATACTGTCCGATGCGCATATAACATTCCCAGTAAAACCGCAACAGAAAAATGCATCAGATTCTGCTCCTGAACCCAGCCATTTCGATAAGAGGAGAATTTCCCCGAAAACAGTTCCCTTAAAAAAACCTGTGCTTTAAAAAGGCTGATTCTAAGATTGCGCATATACAACATCTTGAGCACGGCTATTACTGCTCCTGCCACAAATGCTGCCAGCACACAATCTGTCAATGTTTTTAAATTTGTAAATCCACCGATAACGGAAAAAAGTTTGATATCTCCGGCGCCCAACACACCTATGAGATAAAAAAGATATAACATGATAACCGGAATAGAAATATTCAAAAGAACTTGAATGATTCGCGGCATTCCACCCAAAACTATACCGAATGCCATCGATAAAAATAAACCCATGATAATCAGCCGGTTACTGATCCTCATGCTGGTAATATCCTGAACGACTGCCACAATTAAGATTGCATACAGTGTCAGAACCGATGCCCCCTGCATCGAAATCAATTTGCATCACCCCTTTGTTGTGAATCGAATTATAACAATGCCTATTTTATTTGTCAAGCAGTTTTTTACAAATTTTTTGTATAACTTTTCCATTTTTGCTTATACTTGTAAAAGAGAGACTTCAGAAAGCAGGTGATCCAATGAAATTGTTTAAGACAACCCCTCAGCCCCCTGACGGCTATGCAATACTTCTCGATAATCTGAAACAGACAACCGCAGAACTGCAAAACACCTATGCCAATCTTGAAAATGTCGTTGATCCGGATTTGATCGACTATTACATTTATCAGGCAAAAGCGGTACAGATGCGCTATAAATTTCTTCTGGGATGTGTAAAAAAAATAGAGGGAAACTATTCGCTTCCCTCCTGACCGTTCTCATTTTACGGAAATTTTATACAAAAAAGCCCCGGTGACTGTCCACATCCATATAATCTTCGTTTACGGCACCGCGCGCATAAGTCATCCCTGCATATACCTGCTGGGTATTTTTCATAAGGGGTGCACTCTTGTCCTGTTTCGCCACCTCTACAAAAGAAGTATACAACCGGTGCATGATATGTTCCGCTTCCTGCACTCCATCCAGCCGATTCTCGTACATCGCCCGTGAAAGCTCATTTTTACAGAACATATAGAGTTTATACAGGTTGTGCGAGATCGGATACGAAAAATTGAGACTTCCGATCAGCTCATCCAGAACACTCTGTGCATTCCGGATCGCATCCTTCTGTCCATCATGATCTCCCTTGCAGTGTGCCTGCCGAATATCATCCACATAGGCAAAAAAGATATCGTAAATGATGACGATCATCTCACCGGAATTACACTGGCTCAGTCGTCTCGTAAAATCTTTTTTCAGCTCATTATCCATATGCTACTCCTATTTCTGCAGCAAAGACAGTACCTGCTGTGGAATATCATTTGCCTGTGATAACACCGAAACAGCAGCCTGTTCCAGAATATTCTGCTGTGTATATTCTGTCATTTCAGATGCCATATCGGTATCCATAAGCCCTGAATACGCGGTTGTCATATCTTCCTGTGTCTCTGCCAGACTCGAACTTGCGTACTCCAGACGATTTGTGCATGCACCGATTCCGGAGCGGATCGCACTCAGTTTTGCAATTGCTGCATCCATCGTGCTGATGGCTTTGTCTGCACCTCCGTTGACCGCCACATTCACCGTATCCAGATACAGACTCTCCGAGGAAACTTCCGGAATATTTACATCCATATTCTGATACTGGTTTGCACCGATCTGAATTGTCATTGCACCGACATCCGTCACGTCAAATACAAGCGTCGCTCCTGTTGCCTGTATATCATCACTCAGCAGAAAATCCATGGAAAATCCACCCTTATCCGTGATTTTCACACGATTTCCCTCGACATTTGTAATTACTGTACTTCCAAACCCATCTTTCAGTTCTATCTCTGCATCGGTTCCGCTTGCCACAAGTTTGTAACTTTTGTCATCTGTATTTTGAACAACTCCCTGCGCATTTGACAGACCTGTTTTTTTTGCCATCTCTTCTGACATACCAATGGTCAGTGTTTCTTTTGATCCCCTGTTATCCGCAGTAATCTTATAAACCCCTGCCGTATTTGGATCTTTTTCAAACTTGCACCCGATCTCATCTGCCACAGATATCATCTGGTTATATACGTCATCGGCACTCATTCCCTTTTTATACTCGATCCCCACTCCGTTGACAGAAATTGTGCCTCCTTCGAAATCCGGATCATTGATCAGACCGGACAGATCCAGCTGATACTCTGCCTGCTTTGCCGGAGTCTTCACTTCCACCGTATAATCGCCCGGAAGAACTTCCTCGGAAAAGTCAATTCTTGTTGCGCTCCGTGCAAATTTTGTTCCATCTGCTGTTTGTGTTCCACTCACATATACACGTGTATTAGTCGAACCGTCAAGCAACGTCTTCTTGTTGTACTCTGTATCTGTGGAAATCCGGTCAACTTCCTGTGTCAGCCGATCAATCTCGTCCTGAATACTCTGACGGTCCGAATAAGAGTTTGTTCCGTTTGCCGCCTGAACACTCAGTTCACGGATACGCTGCAGCATATTGCTGACTTCGTTTAATGCCCCGTCTGCAATTCTGAGTACGGACTGTCCATCATCAGAATTCGCTTCTGCCTGATCCAGACCATCAATCTGTGCTTTCATCTTGCTGGAGATTGCCATTCCCGCCGGATTATCCCCTGCCTTGTTGATCTTATATCCACTGGAAAGACGGCCCATGGAAATACTCAGTTTATTTTCTGTCCGGAGCAGCTGCCGGTTGGCTACAACAGCAGACATATTGCGATTAATTTTCATATTTGTTCCTTCCCGTATACGCTACGTTTGAGCATCCCTGCCCTCTGATTTGACGCTCCCTGTCATTTCATCTGACATATATATCGTCCGAAAATGCCAATTCTTTAATAAAAAAAAGTATAATTTGCAATTAACGGGAAATCGTATTATAATAGCAACATTAAACGATATTTGCAAAGGAGGATTTATCCCATGGCTAAAGTAACCAAGGATACTATGATCGGAGAACTTCTTCAGATTGATGAGAACGTAGCACCTATGCTTTTAAACATTGGTATGCATTGTCTTGGCTGCCCATCATCCCAGATGGAGACTATTGCTGAGGCAGCTATGGTTCATGGAATCGACCCGGATGATCTGGTAAATGATATCAACGATTTCATCGAGCATGATGCAACCGCATAGATTTCACGTATCAAAAAGGAGTGCTGAATTTCAGCACTCCTTTTTGATTTAAATTTTCTAAAGAGATGCAAACACCTGCAGTGCCTGCGGTCCCGTAATTTTATTTCCATGCTCCGCGAAATATGCTCCGACTGCAGGATTATAGTTTTTCTGCTGTGCATATTCGCAAATAATATTGCAGACTTTATTAAACTCTTCCGGTGTGTGGTCATCTTTGTGGATCACCAGATAAAACCGGTTTTTCTTCTCGTTCTTAAACAGGTCATTTCGTCCATTGTAATAATTTACAAGTACATGTGCGAGACGCTCCACCTGATCTATCGTTGTAAATTCAAACATTTTCGTCAGATCTGCCGGTACTTCCGGTACTTCTTCCGGTGCCTCTGTCTGCTGTGCATTTTCACTCTCCGGAGAGGCTTTTGCTTCACGTATTTTCTGGAAAAGTTCCAAAATATCATCTGCGCCTTTGCGTTCCACATTTCCGGCTGCTCCCATATTTGAAAACAGTTCCTCATCTCCGGCTTCCGTAAACTGGGAAAAACGGGTATCGAGTTCTTCCGGGTATTCAACCTTTGTAATCAGCAAAACCAGGGATTCGGAAGACAATGGAATTGCCTCTACCATAAGTGGATTGTCACTCACATCAAATCCAAACTCATAATTTGCCTGCTGTATCATATCATGGAAAAGTCCTTTTGCTTTCTCAGAACCATATGCCAGTTCCCGCAGATTAATCTGACGATCTGCAAGATCCTGTTTTGTTAATGTGCATCGAATCTGATTTTCATTTACTTTTTCAATTTTCATCTCTATCACATCCTTCTCTGGAAATCGCTTTCCGTAAATGGTACACTTATTATAATCAAATGCCCTCCCGTTGTAAAGTTACCACGGATTAAAAAATTATAAAAAAAATACTTGCATTGCAAAATAAAGTGTGTTATAAGTTTATGCATGAGATGCGTCTCTGACCCAAAGGAGCGTATGAATAACAAAAATTTAATATTGTCTGACCGATACGAGCTGATTCGTCCCCTTGGCCAGGGAGAATGCGGAAGTGTCTTTCTTGTCAGACAGCAATCTTTAGAGCAGTACCGTGCAATGAAGCGATTCCCCAAAAATACTTCGGCACAACCGCTCTTCGCAATATCCGAAGCACAGATTCTAAAGTCTGTTCAGCATCCCGGAATTCCCACAATTTATGATTTTGAAGAAGATGAATCATTCTACTATCTTGTGGAAGAATATATTCAGGGTGACTCTTTAGAAGAATTTTTGCTTCATCAACAGTCAATATCCCAGAACCAGTTTTTATATTTTTGTGAGCAGCTTTGTGACATTTTTGCATATCTGCATACATTACGGCCTTCTCCGATTCTTTATCAGGATCTTAAGCCGGAACATATTATAGTATGTGGAACACAGCTTAAATTGATTGACTTCAGTGTCGCATCTTTTGCTGCCATTTCTGGAAAAGACTTCAACCATTTCGGAAACGTGGATTTTTCTGCTCCGGAACTTATCTCAGGAAAACCGGTAACCCTGAGATCCGATATCTACAGCATTGGAAAAATCATGGAATATATGATGCCATATCTGGATGCAGCCACCAACCGATCTATTTATCCCAAAATTCAAAAAGCAATTTCAGCAGATCCCGACCTGCGCTATGAATCACCGCAGGCTCTGTACTCTGCATTAAAAGAAGTAATTGAAACTACGGGAAGAACGCATCTCAGGCAGACAATTGCAGTCGTTGGAAATCACAGCGGCTGTGGTGCAACACACATAGCAATCGCGCTGGTGACAACACTTAACTACCTTGGCATTTCGGCGGTTTATCAGGAAAAAAACTGGTCAAACGATCTGCGCAAGACGGTTGCCCAGTTGAAACATGTGTGGGAAAAAAACGGTTGTTTCTTTTATCGCAATTTTACAGGATTTCCAAAATATGACAGTGGCATCGAAATCCCAGAGCCTGTCGCACAAATCATGGTAAATGATTACGGATGTGATTTTTCTTTCTCCTGCCTTGCAACGGCGGATCATATTATCTATGTGTGTGGAGGAGCATTGTGGCATCGGGACGATGCAAAGTCCAAAGACTTTCTTTTACAAAATTTTGGTAACCGCCTGCATGTTGTTGCGAATCTGTGCGACCACAATTCTGCCATTTATTTTGCCAGAACATTTTCACAGCCGGTTTTAGCGACATTTCCATCATCCAGTCAAACTGTGCATTCCACGCGCTGCGATTGTCAAAATCGACCTGTCGTGTCAGCATAATGCGGCTTGCTTTCTTTTCTGGAAGTTCCCGCCAGTCAAGCGTAACGCCCAATTCCTGCTCAATGGCATTCTGTTTTTCAAATAACTGATGATAAAGATCCTTGTCGCCGCGAATATACAGTTCAACAACAAGCAGATTTTCTGTTTTAACCGCGCGTAAGCAAATATCATAAACAGATGAGCCAATGCTCAGGTTCATCCACATTTTGTTTGATGCTTTTCGCTTGCCAAATTGCCTTGCGAACTGCGCGTTTGCATACGCATAGTCATTGAATGCTGTCCAGTAGTCCAAGCGGAACTGCTGGCTTTCTGTCTGCTGCTGATTCTTTTTAACGCTCTTAATCCAGTCATTCGGCTTCTCAATCACGCTGAACTTCACCGCAGGATTGGAGCTGCCGACTTTATACAGGTGGATTTCGCACAGGAAAAAGCCAATGTCGTCATCCGTGTGGTTATTCAGCCACTCAATCGCCGCGCGGTGTTCCTCGCGTGCGTGCTTTACCACCCAGATAATCGTCCGAGCTTCTTTCCCGGCAGCGTAGGTGATAAGTTTGCCCAGATGGTCGTGGTTGGTATCTTCCAGCTGGTTTTCGATGATAACCTTCTGCCCCGTTGCAATATCGGTCGCGATAATATCCACGCTGAAATCGCCCACAGCAGATTCTGTTCCGTCGACTGCAATTTCCATGCCGATTTCATTGCCCAGAATCGCGATGTTCTCATCCTTCGCCAGCCACGGCGTAAAATCCAGTGCCTCATGCGGCCAAACCTTCCGCAAATCCTGTACTTCAGTCAGAACTTCAAGCTGCTCCATTGGGCTACCTCCTTTTGTGTGCGGCGTATAGCGGGCGCTTATCTTATGATAGCAGATAGGCAGGGAAACGTCAACCGTAAGTATGTTTCTTTCTCGCAGCAAAACAGCCGGGGACTGCCTTTCCAGCAATCCCCGGCTTTCGTAATTCCTATGAATTTTTTACTTGACTTCCAGCAGGTTCTTGCATTCCGCGAACGCGCGGCGGCCAATGATTTCAATCGTCGCGGGCAGGGTTACGCTCTTGAGCTTCGTGTTGCCCTCAAACGCTTGCGCGCCGATTTCCACCACTGGCAGACCCGCCACCGTGTTCGGAACGGTCAGCGTCGATGCCGTGCCGTTGTACTTGACGACCACAATGCCCGTAGAGTCGTCACGAACCGCGAACACGAAGTCGCCTGTCACGGTGAATGCCTTGTTGACAGATTCGAGCTCCGTATTGCCGGACAGCGCCTTAATCGTGATGGTGTAGTCGCCCGGCTGCAGCAGCTTCAGACCCGGCACCGTGTAGTTCAGCGCCGCCGTTTCGCCCAGCAGCGCAGCCGTGCCATCCGGCGTGGTCAGCAGCAGCTGATACTTCGTTGCGCCGCCAGCAGCCGTCCACGTCACCGTCAGGTCGTCGCCCTGCTTCGCGGCAGGAATGGTCACAGTCAGCGGATCGTCGGTCACATACAGCGTCAGGGACTGCGCCGGGGAAAGCTCGCCAGCGGTCGTTCCGTAGTAGGGTTTGAACTGAATCGTGCGGACACCGTTGCCGCTGCCCAGCGAAGCGAAGGCGCGCTCGATAACCGTCACATCGCCAGTCGTCGGATAGCTGGTATTTGCCTTGCCGTCCACATACAGGACGACCTTTGTCGCGTTCTTGGTGTTGACCGTGAACGTCACCGGCACATTCAGCTTCACGCGGCTGGGATTCATGGTGAAGTTGACGACTTCCGGCTTGTTGACCACGGTCGTCGTCAGTGTAATCGTGTACGCCTTAAACTTTTCGCCCGCGGTCGTGCCGTTGTAAGGCTGGAACTGAATCGTACGGACGCCGCCATTATTCCCCAGCGACGAGAACGACATCGTGAACTCGTACTTCGACATGCTGGTCGTTACGTCCTCAAAGCGGCGGTTCACCTGCCCGTCGACATACATCAGCAGCTTCGTTGCGTTGTCCAGATAAACAGTGAATTTAATCTGCTCGCCCAGCACCGCGGTCGTCTTGTCAATCTTGACATTCGCAATCACGGGGGCAGCAGACGAACCACTCGTCAGGGAAATGGTGGTTGCGGAGGTCTTGTCGCCGCCGACTGCGCCGTTGTAGGCTTGGAACGCAATGGTACGCTTGCCCCCGTTGTTCCCCAGCGAAGAGAACGCCATGGTGAAGGTGTATTCCGTCATATCAGGGGTGATGTTCTCGAAGCGGCGGTTGACACTGCCGTCGATGTACATCAGCACCTTCGTGGCGTTCTTGACGCTCAGGGTGAAGGTGATGTTTTCGCCCAGACCCACGGTCGTCTTGTCGATATTCTTTACCGTTACCTGCGGCTTGACAGACGGCTTCGTCAGCGTAATCGTTTGTTCAGCGGACTTTTCGCCGGGCGTATTGCCGTTGTAGGCTTGGAACGCGATGGTGCGCTTGCCCCCGTTGCTCCCCATTGAGGAGAAGGACATGGTAAGCGTCGACGTGTCGGTGGGCACGTCGTAGATGTAGCGGTTGACGCTGCCGTCAATGTACATCAAAATCTTGGTGGCGTTCTTCGTGTGGATGGTGAAGGTGATATTCTCGCCCAGCTCCGCCGTCGCCTTGTCCATTTCGAACGTCGGTTTGCCCGGAATAATCACATCCGCGCGGTCGATGTTTTCGAGGTCATCCGGCACGTCCGTAGGCGCGGGGGTCGACGCGGGTTCCTCGGTCGGCTCAACAACAGGCTCTTCCGTCGGGACGGGCGTAGGCGCAGAGGTCGGCACGGGCTCTTCCGTCGCAGCCGCAAGCACCAGCAAGGCACTGGGCATTTCCACGCCGCTCGCGAAAACACCGGTGTGACGTTGATTCTCAATGCCCTCTTCCGGCACAGGATGCACTGCATCCGCCGCCAGATAGCCATATGCAACGCCAGCCGTCTGGTCATACACGCAGACGGAAATCCGTTCATTCAGCTGACCCTTCTGCGGACGATGCGTCACATACACCACGCCGGTTACCCGGCCAACCAGCTCATCGCCCGTCGGATTCAGGTACAGCTGTGTGCTGCTGAACGTCGCAGCAAAGCCGGAGTCAAAGAACTCGTTATCCAGCACGGAGCGGCTGTAATCTACGGCTGCTTCGTCCACGATTTCGGGCGCTTCCGTTATCTCGGGAACATCCGTCGTTTCGGGGATTTCCGTTGCTTCGGGAACATCCGTCGCTTCGGGGATTTCCGTTGCTTCGGGAACATCCGTCGCTTCGGGCGCTTCCGTTGCTTCGGGAACATCCGTTGCTTCCGTCGGCACGACATCAACCGTTTCCGCCGGCGGAGTTTCCGGCTCTTCTGCAGCCGCCGTCAGCACTGTTCCCATACTGCCCGTCACCATGAATACAGCCAGCAGGAAAGACAATGCCTTTCGCATCCACTTTTTGTCCTTCATCGTCCTCACTCCTTGTTCCGTGCAATCTTCCGGCACGACGTATGGTTGTGCCAGTGGCAAGAGACTGCTGCTTTCCATTTTCTTTTCGCGGCGAGCTGCAGTGCTTCCGGTGGATATAGCAATCTCTTTCCCAATTCCAGCTATATTGTAACAAATTACAAGTCGCCTGTCAATACTTACCGCGCAGAAAGCCGAATTTTATACGAAAATCAAGGCACTTTCTCTGCATCTGTCTCGCGGAACTGATTTTTCCATTGCCGAATTGCCGTGGTCGGCAAATCAATTTGCGTCTCCCATGCGGAGCAGATGCGCTCCTCCAGCACATCCAAATTCCCGCCGCGGGGCAGGACGGGCAGATTCGTGTCCTTCGCGATTTCACTTGCGCGGTTGTCTACCGCCAGAATCAGGCTTCGGCAGCCCATATTCATTGCGTGGATGCCGCCGTGCAGCCGCGTGCCAACGTAGTCAATCCCGCCTGACGCCAAAAGCGCTGTGTAATCTCGCAGATTCGGCTGAATCAGGTTCAAATTCTGCGTCACGCGCGCATCCATTTGGCGCAGGCAGGCGTAGTCCTCAACTGCTTGCAGCCACACATACACCTCGCGGTAGTGCTTTTGCAGCATGGTCAGCATCTGCGCATCCTGCTCCGGGCTGCTGCGGTAGTCCGTCAGCGTTGTCACGACGCGCTCCGCCTTGTGCGTCGGAATCTGCGCGCATTTGTCGGCTGTCAGCCCCCACATTGTCGGACACGCCGTATTCAGCACGTTCGTGATGCCCAGCTTCAGCAGGCGCTGGCGCGTGTATTCGTCGCGCACCGCGTGCAGGTACTGCCCATCCAGCAGCGTTTTTAGAATCCGCTTCGTGTACCCTGTCGGCTCGTCCTGATATTGATACCACCCCGCACCCAGCAAAATGATATGCGTGCGCTGAAATTTTTCACGAATCAGGCGGAAATTCAGCAGCTCCCGCTTGTGCAAATCGCCGCAGCGCATCATCACCGCGTCCCGCAGGCGGATATTCCACATCCTTTGGTGGCGCATGTCTGAGGAAAGCAGATTTGTCCCGCAGACAAATGCGAAATCCGCACTGCCGACGTGCTTCATCGACACTTTCGACAGCCTGTCCCGAACCGGCACGGCGACGGACAGCTGCACAGGAAAGCAGTCGTGCAGCACATGCTCACAGGCGTTGCGGATGATGAAATCTCCCTGATTCGCTGTTGAAATGGTAGGGTCAAAACGCACAATTTTACGGCAGTGCTGCATTTCCTGATCGATCATGCCTTCTTCCTCCATTTGCGCAAGAAACTCCGCCCTTTTTCAAGCATCCAGCGATATTCTGCCGTCCGCCCCAGCGCCAGCGTGTACAGGAGCGCCGTCACCGCCGCGCAGGTGATGCCCTTGAGGATAATCCACATCAGCGTATTCCCCATCCGCGCGCACAGCAGCAGCGACAGCGCCATCACCGCGCCGTTGAGCAGCAGCAGGCCTCCCTGCGCCTTGAAATACGCGGCAGCGCTGCGCCCGAAGGTGCGATGGAACAGCACTTTCGGCTCATACCAGAAGATGGTGCATAGCCGCGCCAGCCCTGTTGCGCCGATGATGCCCGCCACGCCGAAGAAGTGCCCCAGCAGGATGGACAGCAGGATGTTGACCAGCGCCGTCATAAACATAACATATTTCATTTGATGGAAGAGCCCCAGCGTTTCGCGGTACATCCACACAGGCGCGACGATGGTGCTCAGGTAGAATGTGAACAGCACCGCTGCCACCGTCCCTGTATCCATCAGGTATTCTTCGCCCACCCAGATGGGGATGAAGTCCTGCACAACCGCACCGTATGCGGCGACGCAGAAGCCTGTAATCGCCCCGAAGAGGACAATCAGGTTGCGGAACATGGCGTACGACTTTTCCGAATTCTTCTCGGCATTCAGATTTCCCAAGCTGGCGGAAATGCCGGTAATCACGATGGAAACGAACGTTGTCACATATGTCGTCAGCGACGCGTAGTTGGAGTAGTAGCCGACGAACATCGTGCCCAGCATGACGGAAATCAGAATGTTGTCCGTGTTGTTGATGAGTATTGTCGCCAGCTTGTAGAGAAACATAGAGCGGATGTTGTCGTTCAGCTCCTGCTTGCGGTGCATCGGCTCGTGTTTCTGCTTTTCCCGCAGGAAGGGGTACATCTTATCCGCTAAATGGCTCAGCACCGCGTTCTGCAGGAGGGTGCAGGCGATCTGAATCAGCAAATAGCCAAGATAGCTGCCCCAAATCAGCAGGCACGCGATCTGCGCCGCATACTGCAACACCAGCGCCGCGGCGGAAACCATGTTTTGCAAATATGCCTTCTGGTCGGCCTGAATCAGCGTCGTTTTGTAGATGACCAGATAGGATGCCATGGAGTTCGCCAGGTACAGCACATAGTAGACGATTAGCTGTGCCATCGGCAGCTCGCTGCTGATGATGAGCGGCAGGAAGGGGATTACCGCCGCGCCCAGCAGCGCTACCGCCAGCGCAATCAGGCGGTAAATGCGACGATAATAGCCCAGCAGGTGCTGGATTTCGCCCGCATCGCCCCGGTGCAGCGGTGCGTACAGGCTGTACACCAGCACGTTGCCCACGCCCAGTTCCGCCAGTGACAGCATGGCCAGAATGTTGCTGTACAGCCCGTTGACACCTGTGTAATCCGCACCCAGCCGGCGCACAAACACCGTTCGCACGGCAAAAGCCAACAGCAGCGTAACCACCTGCCGTACTGCGCCTACACCGATGTTGCGCGCTGTGTTTTCGCTCCTTGATGCTGTGTTCATGATTCCTCTCCGCCTGTTTCGCCTGTCTGCTCCTGCGCCGCGCCCTCCGGCTGCCACTTGCCCAGCAGTCCCAGAAACAGTATGTTCAGGAAAACGCCCTCCGTGTTGATGCACAGGAAATACAGCAGGAAAACGCCCAGCACATACAGCAGACGCGCCTTGGCAAATTTGGTGCGGATACCGCGGTACGTCAGCCACAGCCAAACTGCCGGGAGAATCAACCCTGTATCCATGACGAAGGCGGCAAAGCCATTGGAAATGTTCTGCACCCTGTGTTCCAGCAGAATTTCCGCCTTCCGCTCCGAGAAAACGCCCTGCCCCGCAATGGGGGATTCCAGCCCGATTTCAAAGCCGCTGAAGGTGTCGTTCCACCGCGTGTAGAACGAACCGCCGGAATTTCGTCCGATAATCTTGTTTTCCACCACGCCCGTGGCAGACTCGATGACAAACAGCAGTACCAGCCCAACGAACGCCGCCATCTTGATGCTGCGCGCCATTTTCCCGCCCTTTTTGCGGAAGGCCACCGTCAGCAGCACAACGCCCAGACAAATGAAGCCTGTTGTGGACAGCGTGCTGAGGATGGTGACGATCAGCAGCGCAATTGCCCAGCAGTATTTCTTCTTGCTCATGCCCATGCGCGTTTCGTCGCTCATCAGGAACAGCAGCGCGAAGTTCAGGAAAATCTGGTGGCTGCCCGGCTCGTTGAACATACCCGCATTGCGGTGGAAAACCGGGATGTTCAGCCAGCCTAAGGTGAAATAAG
>OGYM01000278.1_pt1 | contig 39137 bp, 36 predicted proteins | sample 1576491 | NCBI WGS metagenome assembly OGYM01 (sample SAMEA3541515, study PRJEB24748) | human gut metagenome | biome: human gut; feature: human-associated habitat; material: faeces | place: China | collected 2012 | reverse complement strand
GGGTGTCGGAGGACGAGCGCGCCCGCAACAGCGTGCGCCGCACGGCGGCCCGCGAAGGCGCAGTTCACTCCCGGCTCGTGAAAGGCAAGGAGCAGGAAGGCGTCAAATATTCGGACTACTTCGATGCGGCGTCGCCGCTGCGCACCGTTTCGTCGCACCGTTTTCTGGCCATGCGGCGCGGCATGGACGAAGGGGTCCTGAAGATCTCGGTGGAGATGGACGCCGACCGCATTACGGAAGGGCTTCGCCGCCAGTTCGTGCGCCACGGCTCGGCGACGCGCGAATGGATGGAAGCTGCCGTCGCGGACTCGTTCAAACGGCTGATCCGGCCCTCGATCGAGACCGAACTGCTGGCGGCGGCCAAGGAGAAGGCCGACGACGAAGCGATCCGGGTATTCGCCGAAAACCTGCGGCAGCTGCTGCTCTCGGCGCCGCTCGGACAGAAGCGCATCATCGCCGTCGACCCCGGATTCCGCACGGGCTGCAAAGTCGTGGCGCTCGATTCGCAGGGCAACCTGCTGCACAACATCACCGTCTATCCTCATCCGCCGCAGAACCGTTACGCCGAAGCCGCCGAAACGCTGCGGTCGCTGGCGGCCCGGTACAAGGCCGAAGCCTTCGCCATAGGCGACGGCACGGCAGGGCGCGAGACCGAACAATTGGTTCGGAGTCTGGGGCTGGAGGGCGTCGGGGTGTTCATGGTGAGCGAGGACGGCGCATCGGTCTACTCGGCGTCGGCCGCGGCCCGCGAAGAGTTTCCCGATCACGACGTGACCGTTCGCGGCGCGGTCAGCATCGGCCGCAGGCTGATGGACCCGCTGTCGGAGCTGGTGAAGATCGACCCGAAGTCGATCGGCGTGGGACAATACCAGCACAGCGTCGATCAGTCCAAGCTCAGGGCCAGACTGGTCACGGTGGTCGAGAGCTGCGTGAACAAGGTCGGCGTGAACATCAACACCGCATCGAAGCATATTCTGACCTACATATCCGGTCTGGGGCCTGCGCTGGCCGAAAACATCGTCGCATATCGCGCCGCGAACGGCGATTTCAAAGACCGGAAAAGCCTGCTGAAAGTGCCGCGTCTGGGCGCCAAAGCCTACGAGCAGGCGGCGGGATTCCTGCGCGTGGTAGGCGGCAGGAATCCGCTCGACAACAGCGCCGTGCACCCGGAGTCGTATCATATCGTGGAGCGGATGGCCGCCGACGCGGGCGTGACGGTCGAGCAATTGCTGGCGGACGAGGAGCTGCGCAAAGGCATAAAACCCGAAAGATACGTGGACGCCGAGGTGGGGCTGCCGACCGTGACGGACATTCTCGAAGCACTCGACAAGCGGGGTCTCGACCCGCGCGAACAGCTGCAGGCATTCTCGTTCGCCCCTGACGTGCACTCGGTCGCCGACCTGCGCGAAGGCATGACGCTGCCCGGCATCGTCACCAACATCACGGCCTTCGGCGCGTTCGTCGATATCGGCATCAAGCAGGACGGGCTGGTGCATATCTCGCAGCTGGCCGACCGCTACGTCGCATCGCCGGCCGACGTCGTCCATTTGGGACAGCACGTCGAGGTCCGCGTGACGGGCATCGACACGGTCCGCAACCGCATTGCACTGTCGATGCGCAAGAACGGCTGACAAAATCGGCGTCCGGGTAATTCCGAACGCCGATTTTCACATAGCATCCCGTTCACTCCTCAGGCGGCACGAAAGACCAATGCGTGTGCATGATTTCCCAACGCCCGGATGAATTCCGCCGATAAACCTCGATGCAGTGCATTCTGAACAGCCGCCCGTCTCGATGCGCCCCGTAATCGCAGGTCAGGACGGCGGCATCCGACGCCGGCTGCACGACGGGATCGACCATGCGGTACGAGTCGATCCCGATCTTCCCGCGGATCATGTCATAATACGCTGCAAGGGCCTTCTTACCTCCGAGTTTGCTTTCGAGCGTCAGATCGAAACAGACCGTCATCGGACGACAATTCGATAAACCCGTCGGGATTTCCGCCGTTCCACAGCTCCAAAGCCCGTTTTTCGAGGGCTGTAATCAAAGCCTTAATGTCCCCGTCGTTCGCGGGCGCCACTGCCGATCCGGTCATATGATAGTCCTGAGAAAAAAATTATCAGTTCTCCTTATGACAGCGAGGGTTCTGTTGCATACTGAACCTTTTAACGGATTACCGCCCGGCCGAATTCGGTTTCCGCTTTGGTCGGCACGTTAGGCAGTATTCCGGGGCGTGCCGATTTGCGGTTCGCTTCCGGAAATTTGATTCCGTTGTGCAGCGGTTGTACGCCGGCCGTACAGGCTGTCGTACGGGCCGATTGCGGAGCCGCCGGAAGTTCGGTCGGAATATCCACCTGAATATAGTCCGGTTCGCCGGATTCACCGAGATGATTGTATCCGATAAAGTAGAGATCCATGCTTTGGCCCAATGTCGCCGGGTTGTAGATCAGTATGTGCACGTCGTTGTCGGTGCTGGACCGACCGTACCAACCGCCGGGCCGGTAAGATGCGCTGTTGCGGATCGAAGCGAAGTAGTCCGGCAACGACTCCTTGTTGTGTTCGAATTCCCCGATGGTAAATCCGCCCTGAAAGCGGTAGTCCTTGCAGTAGATGTTGGGGGCGAATTCGTAAATCACGGCCGGAAATGTAGGATACTTTTCATAACCGGGAAGCGTACCCGCATCGACAACGGAATAGGTAACGCTAAGCGCCGCTTTGCCGATCGGATTGGTGTCGGAGCCGGTGTTGGTCGAACGTGCAACGACGGTGGGAACGGCTCCTGCCGCAGCCGGCGTTTGCAGAGCGATCCAATTCAGCTGTCCGGGAATCCGGTCGAGATTGGTGCCCAATACGGCGAAGGTCACTACTTCGCCGGGCTCGGCGGGGTAAGAGATATCCGTCAGATTGGGCTGGATGCCGTTGCTCGTAGTACCTTCGGCCAGTAGTTTGCTGATCTCGGCCTCGGTATAGGTACCCTCGCCGATAGGATTGCCGGGAAGGATGCAGGAGAAGTTGTGCAGCGCCCGGATCGAGGCCTGCAACGAAACGCTCAGCGTAGAGCGTTCGTACCGGGGATTGACGAAATTGACCCAAGGACCGATCCCGTCTTCGACGACTGCCGTATTACCCGCATAACCGATGATGCCGTTGGTCTTGACCCAAGTCAGCGCTCCCGGCACGCCCTCTTTCGAAATGCCCACGGCCATCAGCACCGCCTCCTGATTCAATGCCGAACGGTAATATTCCCGATTGGCGTCTGTTCCCGTGTAATAACCGTTCTCTTCGCTTCCTGCAAGCAGCTCTTTCCGCCATGCCTCTTCGCTCTGCGAATCGAACTGGCCGGCATCGTTCAGAAGCATGTATTTGTAGGAGTGTGCATGTTCGTTGGGATAGAAGAAAAATTGCAGCAGGGTCTCGCCGGGGATGCCGAAATCCATTCCGTCAGCCACCAGAAATCGGATGCCGACAAGCGGACCCCCGTTCAATCCGTCGCCGATCCCGTGCGGATCGTACACTTTGTCCATCCTGCCTTTGAATGTAAACGAATAGTTGCCCAGTTCGCTGTCCAGCAGATCGCCGGAAATTGTGTAGATGCGGTCGTTGCGGTCTGTATTTACATTACCTGCGATGATCGGAGAAACGATCGCGGTCTCCTCTCCGTTCGGGAGCATGACATAGCTCGGCTGCCGCGGCTCTTCCGGATTTCCGGCGCAGACGGTCCAATTGACGAATTCGTTCTCCTCTACCGTGTAGAGATGCGACGGAATCAGCGTCGATTGCTGAACGGGAGCGATAAGCTCCAGACAGATCGCCGTTCCTTTGCCCGAAAGTTCTTCCTCCTGCTCCTCGATGCCTTCGCTGAAGAGTGTGACGCGGTAGATGTCGTGCTTTCCGTCTTCGCTTGGCCCGACATAATTCTCCACGGCGTGCGTAAAGCGGATTTGTTTGGCCGGAGTGGTAAGGTGCCGGCGTACGATCTCCGACGTCGCCCGCTCCGAAGTCGGGGACCACATGAATACGGCCAGTACATACTCCGTCGAAGGCGCCAACTCCGTGCAGGCGTACTTTTTCCGTCCCGTATTCCACAGATCGGTCAGTTCCGCATCGTATTTCTCCTGCAGCAGGGCGACGATCTCTTCGTCGCTGGAATTGTCCGCCTGCCGAGCCGGAAGCATGGCGTAGCAGTAGATCTCCGTCGTGTTCGTCGGCACGATTTCAATGGAGGCCCGGTCGGAAGAGAGACTCAGAACATTGACGCGTAGTGTTTCGACATTGCATTCGGCGTATTCCGAATCCGGATATCCGTTGTCGCCCAAGGCCTTGACGAAAAAACGGTAGACTTCGCCCGCATTCAGTCCGCTTAGCCGCGCCGATTGCTCCGTCGTTCCGGTCTCCGGAATAACCTCTGCACCCGTTTCATCCGTCAAATAATAGCGGTAGGAGACGGCATTCGGCACGGCATTCCACTCCAGCAGGGCTTCTGCGCCCGACCGTTCGGCGAGCCGGACGGTCGGTGCGGGAAGCTGTTTCGTGTTTTCTGTTTCATCGGAACCGCATGCAGCCCACGAGAGGCATATTCCTGTAAAGCATATCAGATAAAGGAACTTTTTCATGTCGGTCGTTTTTAGTAGTTGTAGTCATCGCGTACGCATCGTACGTTGAGGGCGTAATCCCCTCTCTGCGTATCCTGCGGATTGCAGCCGCAATTGACCTCGTTCTCGAAATAGATACGCAAGGCTCCGGCGTTTCCGGATCCGCGTACAGGGGAGCTGGCGAGCCAGCTGTAGCTGTAATTGGCTTGTTTCGCGCGGTAGAAATAGGTACCTTCGGGATCCCACACCGTATTTTTATAGGTGATCCAGTAGCCGGTTCCCGGAAAGAAAACACCCTCCGTATCCTCCGAGTAACCCTTGAGCAGCCAACCGCCGTTCCACGCCTGATCGAGGAGATTGATGTTGCCGATCATCATGTTCGCATACTTGCCGTCGATGGTGAAACCCGTGAAACTCCATACATTGGGAACGCGGTATCCGGCGGGACAGGGATCGTATGCCGTCTTGGCGCCGCTGAACGAACTCATCTCAAGGGCATACTTCTCGCTCCACCCGTCGGGATCGCCCCAAAGCGTCTGGTCGCGGGTCTGGAGCCAACCTGCGGCGCCGCTGCCGGTTATGTAGGCGTCGGGATGCTGTATGGCGTAGGCGATGACGTCGTTGTTCTTGGCGCCAGCTTCATTGCGTGTGAAATAGGAGTACCATGCCCGGTAGGTATCCTTATGTTCACCGCCGACGTAGAGGGCATTGGCGTTGGAGAAGGGATCCTTACGGCCGTATTGGTAAAGAGTGGCCTCCGTTCCGGTCACGGAATAGGCGCCCAAGTTGCGGTCCATTACCCGCAGACTCTTTCCTGAGAAGTTGATCAGGGTCTTGTCGGCAGGAGTCTCTCCGCCCGTACACCAGATATGCCAGCTCCAGAGAATCGAGCCGTCGGCATCGGTGACAGCAACAAGCGTGTTTCCGGCTTCGGCTCCTGCCGTGAAGATGAGTTTCCCGTTTTCGACCGACAGATCCGAGATCAGATCGGCTTTCTCGCTCCATACCGTGCGTGCGGACGAAACCGCGCCGACGCTCTCTTGAGTGCAGCCCTTCACCGTACAGTCGAAGTAATAGGTGCCGGGGGCCGTCACGACATAGCAGTTGGCGGTACCTTCCTTGTCGAGCGGATCGGCTCTGCGCTCAAGCTGGTCGAGGTATTTGATCTGGGCGGGGAATTCGGTGATCCGGCCCCGTTCGATAACCGTCGTCTCTTCGTAGAGCTGCGTATATTCGTCGCCGGTCGCATCGCCGAGGGTGATGCTGAATCCGTCGTAGATGCCTGCCGGCAGTACGAGGTAAAAAGTCTGCGGCTCTTCCGAGAGTTGCGTTTCGGTCGTCAACCGCTTCCGCGTGTTGCCGTCGGCCATTTTCAGCACGGGATAGGGGGCCGTAACGTCGACCGTAGCGTTTCCGGAGAGGATTTCGCCGCCAGTTCCCTCAAAGATGATGTGGCGGAGGGCCTGACTGCCCGACACGCGGAATTTCAACAGACCGCAGAGGTTGCTGAACTGCATGTCGGCGACATCGCCATAGGCCAGCGAAGGATTTGTTGCATCGTGCAGTTTGCCGGGCGCCGCGGGCATCTCCTCAGGCAGGACGAAAGCGAGCTTCGCACCGTCGAATGTTGTTTGCCAACTGCCGGGATAGAATGCGACGTACTTGCCCTCCTGCAGGAGTATGTCGCCGCCGAAACGGGCAGTCACACCCGCAGGCGAGAGCATTCGGAAAAGTGCGGAGAATTGTGCGTCTGGCGTCCAAACCGTGATTTGGTCGCTATTCGACCATGAGATGATATTGTTGCCGAGCTGCGTGCGGCTCTGGGGAGCGAACGGTTCGTGCGTTGCATTTATCTCGATGGGAACAGGCTGCGATGCTGCTGGTTCATCGTCGCTGCAGGCGACACTCCCCATCACGAGGAGAACTGTCGCGAGAATTCGGAACGGTTTTTTCATACGCTTTGAGATTTTGAGTTTTGAATCCACAGTGGCGATCTTTGTTGCCACTTGTCCGATTGCAAATTTATATGAAAAGAGTGTATCCCCCGATTATTCGGGGGGGGGCAAATGGGGGACAACTCTCGAAAATAGAGGGGACAGCTATGTGTTAAATAGTTGTGAGATAATCGTATAGATCCAAACTTGAATCAAGCCCCATTTTGGCTCTGAGCCGTGTGCGTTTTTTCTTGCATGACTCCTGCGTGATATTCAGTATGGACGCGATTTCCTTGGTCGAAAGGTTGATGTAGACGTATGACAGATATTTGATGTCATTGGCTGAAAGATCGGGATGTTTGGCCTTCAGCGCTTTGATGAATTCCGGATTGACTTCTTCGAAATGGGTCAGGAAATGCTCCTCTTCATGAGGCTTGTTGAGCTGCTGTTTTAACCGGTAGAGGTACTTGCGTACGTCATCATAGCGGGTGCTTCCCGTCTTTTTGAGAATTGAGTCCACCAAATCCTGCAGCATTTGATTGCGCGTCGAATTCTGAAGCGCGGTAGCCGTAAGTTCACGGTTCTTGTCTTCGATCGTGTGTTGTAGATTCCGGCGTGCGTTTTTTTCCTCGGCCAGTTCAAGCTCGGCAATTCGGCTGTTGCGTTCGTAGATAATCCTTTTTTGCCGGATCTGCCGGCGACTGATGATCAGAATGACGGTCAGCAGGGCGAGGAGCAGAGTCACAAATCCGAAAACATATCGGTCGGTCTGCTGTTTCCTTCGGCTTTCGGTCAGTCTGTTTTGGTAACTTAGCAATTCGAGCTTGATCTTGCCGAGCATGAAATTCTTCTCTTCGCGTTGTTCGTAGAGACTCTTCGTGGCGAGCAGCACCGAATCGTTGTATCGGAACGCTTTGTCGAAATCCTGACGGCGATAGTAGAGGCGGAAGAGCGTCGAATAGATCCGAATTCGTTCTTCGAAATTCGGATCGTTGGAGAGCGCTTCGGTAGCGAATCGGAGCGTCTCTTCGTCGTTGTGCTCTTCCAGCCCGATATCTGCCAGATGTCGGTAGATATTGACCAGAAAACGCGGATCGCCATGCTTTTTGAGCGGTGGAATCGTCGCATGTGCGACCCGTTTGGCAGAGGTGTAGTTTTTTGTGTTATAGAGCAGTTCCACCTTGTTGATATCGGCGATCAGCAGGCCTAACGGATCCCGGTCTTTGAGCGCTCCATAAGCGATGTCGAGGTAGCGTCCCGCTTCGTCATAGCGCTCGCTGACGATCAGAAAATCCACAAAATTGACGGCAACCCATCCGATGAGCATCGGATCTTGGTTCTTGATGGCGAGATCGTACGATTTCTGGAGAAACTCTTCGGCCCGATCGTAATATTTCTGATCCTTGTAAAGGAAGGATATTTTGGTCAGAATCCGAATTTCGGCAGGTATGTTGGAGGTTTGAATGGCGATCTGGTAAGCTTCCATGAATTGTGCGAGCGCTTCCCCGTAATCGAACATGTCGTAGTAATTATGCCCGGCCTTTACGTGGATATCCGCCAGCAAATAGTCCAAGCCTTCGTTTTTTGCCAGCGTCTCAGCCTTGGTCAGCAATGCGAACGATTCTGCATACTCCTTATCCACAGTCATCAATTCGGCACTGTCTATGAGTCTTTGACAGATTGTCTGCGGCGCTTCGGCAGATGCCGCAGGTATACCTCCCGCCGAGATCAAAAGCAGGGTGGAGAGCAATATGTACGCATTTCGTCTCAAACCAGCAATCATGCCCGCAAGATACGAAAAAAGTCGATACGTTACGGTCGGATTTCATCCAGATTTCCTAAGGGGCGGCTTGGTAAGGCTTGATGATAGCATTTGAAAGTTGTTTCCCAATTTCTCGGAACGCCATCCCCCCCCCAAAAAAAACAGCATGTGCCGATTGAAATCATTCCTTCCGAATTTCCTATCTCTGCGGATTCCCGGAAATATTCAAATGCCTCGGCATATTTTCCTATCCATACTATTTCTTGCCTGATTCAATGATTGCCCCTCCCAAAACATTCCTGAAAAGAAGTGCTAAAACGAGACAAAAAACGTTTCATATGAATTCTCACGACTTATTTTGCTTTTTGAGATAATAGGTCATACCATATATAGGTTATTTGAAACACGGTATTTGAGCGCAGTAGGCTAAAAACAAACCGTTGTGCTCGCGATCAGGAAAATCGGATCGATCGCTGCCGGATTCTGCAAACCCTGAAACTAAAAAACGCCCCTATTTGCACCCAGCCATTCATATTGTGCAAGACAAATTATTTGCCAACGTAAGCCCCCTTATCCATATAGAGGAGGGGTATGGTTAGTATATAAAGATACGGTTGCTTGAATATTTCACAGATATTTTCCCCTCTGATTAATTTTTTTGACTAATCAAACTATTTATAGTAAACACATTATAGACATGAGAACAACACGCAATCAATCAGAGTTTACAAAGAAATACATCAACAATGCCATGAAGCTCAAACATCAATAACGCTCAGAAACAGAGAAAAAACAGACCGCCGAGAAACAATCCAACTCCATGAAGGGTTATTAGAAAAATATTCCTAAAGTTGATCCCGACGTTCAAAAATGTAACGGAAAATAGATTTTTATCACAAAAATTCACTTATAAATTAATTTCTCCTCAAAATGTAGAACCAAATCCTTAAAAAGGTATTATCTTTGCACCACCAAATAGACTTAAAGGTGAAACGATCTATCACGATTAAACATATAACAATTTCAGATGCTGTCGGAGTTTATTCGCTTCAATTCTCAGACAAAACGACAACTGAATTTCTTGATTTCATATCCAAATATAAGGATATTTCCAACCCCATACTTAAAGAAGACTTCAATCGTATAGTGGCAATACTAAAGAAAATTATTGCTAACGGAGCATTAGAGCGACTTTTTCGAACGAGGGAGGGTAAAATCAAAGACGGAGTTGTCGCTGTTCCTTTGGACATAGTGGGGCGAAGAAAAGGATGTGGAACCCTACGATTATATTGCCTGCGCATATCTGACGAGGTCTTAATACTTGGAAATGGAGGTATAAAATATGGCAATAGTTACAATGACAATGCAGAGTTAAACTCCTACGTGACTAATTTGGCAGAATTAGATCGAGTCATAAGAAAATTCACACGGCAGGGGAAAATAAAGATTACAGGTAAGACCGTTATACTACAAGAAAATCTTACTATCGAAATTTAATACTAAAAACACATAACTATGAAGGCAGATAAATTGTTTAATGAATGTTTGGCAAATGTTCCAAACGATATTACAATAGAGATAGACCTGTCTTTCGATATTGCTACTAAAATAGATACGATATTATCCAACAGGAAAATATCGCAAAAAGATTTTGCAGCAATGATAGGCAAAAAAGAATCTGAAGTGTCAAAATGGCTGAAAGGAACTCACAATTTCACCTTGAGAACAATTGCCAAAATCACAGATGTCTTAAATGAGCCTATTATTGAGGTTGCAGGCAAGCGCATCCCTAATAATGAATATATCTTCATTAATGTAATCGATTCATTTATTGTCTCGAAGAAATCAAAACCAATTGCCATACAAGATAAATCAGATTATATCCCTATTACATGGAGTAACCATTCTTGGGATATGGCAAACAATATGATAAACTAAGAATATGAAGCAAGAAAATCAAATACAAGTTCGTTTAATATCAGTCTCTGAGGTCAAGTTTATGTTAAACTTGGATGAGGCGTTATTGGCAAAATCACAACCTGATGGTCCGAATATCGGGTTTGCACATGTTGTTTCTGCAAACAAAGAAAATAGCACCATTACTCTTATCTTTGGAGTACAATATGCCGTAGACAACACACCTCTATTAGAAAGCCGTTATGCTTTCACATTCAATGTCAGCCATATAGACGATGTTGTAAAGATTGAAAACAATAAAATAGAAATAAAGGGACTAATGCCTCATTTTGTTAGTGTTGCAATCGGAACCATGCGAGGCATTATCGTTGCTAAAACAGCAGGGACTCCTTTAGCGAAATATCCCTTACCGATGCTTGACGCACAATCTGTGTTAGAGAACATGGTTGCAAATATGCAAACAGAACAAAAATAATTCTGTTTCTGTACTAATTCTCCAACTGTGCTAAATTAATATCTGCCACCGTATTCGATGGCAGATATTTTTTGTACTAACTTATAATAAAATGTTAAAATAGAAAAGAGTGCCATTTGTTAGCACTCTTTTTACTTTTGTACAATCAGAGAATTTCTGTTTCATCCTTCATGCTTTCATCATTAATGACTACATCGACCCCATTATCGACTTTCTCATTGGTAGCATCAAATTCGATAATCTTCATTACATTTCGCTTGATACCAATTTCTGTACTGATTATGTCGGAAGGTCTTTCATCTGACCCAATCGTCATTCTTGTTTTTTCCGTAAAATCGAAATTGAGATAACGCTGAACATTAGAGCCATTTGTTAAGATTTTAGGAATAATTAACTCTGAACCTCTTTGCTGAGATCAATAATCATGTAAAAATCTCTTGTCTACCGTTATCCTGCATTAAGCTTTATCACCAACTTGCCATAAAGTTTTGCCTTCAATCTTTCTTGCCCGTAATGTCAATTCCCAAATCATATCTTTCAAATCAATCGAAATAATATTATCCGCTTTAGAAATCACATTTAGTATCATCTGCCCATACATTAGGTTTGAAGTTAACATCATATCTGTTATTGTTACCCATACTATTAATACCGCTTTGACCAAGTTGATACAAATAATCTTTTGTATAAAGGACGCTGTTTAATGGTGTCGATGTCCAATAGAACATATTAACAGGAGCTTCATAACTTCCCGACGAATGCCGATAAGCAATATTTTTCCCATTAGGCACATAAACCATTTCAATGTTATAGGTCTGTTTTGTCGATAACTCAATTTTTATATCTTCTAAATTATCAAATACACCACAACATACAGGTGTGGCCCTGTTGCCTGTGTCGGAGCATTTAGGATCACCGAATGCTTCAGTCCCCTTTTCATTTGCCCACACTTGAAATCCATACAGGTCATTGCTTCCCCCTGCACGAGTCCAATCATTCAACGGTTCCTCTCGCACAGTAAATTTGGATCCAAGAGAAATTACAACTGTTTCTTCATCTGCCACAGACGGATTTTCTTTTTCAGTTGCAGGTGTTTCTTTTTCAGTATTGCAACCCATAAACAGCAATACTACCACGAATAAATAGAAATATTTTTTCATAGTCTTCGATCTTAGTTTTACTTAATCCACTTTACCCTCTGCACACGATTTTTTATTCGGGGAAGCACACTCCCAAAGAAGCATCTTGTCAGCAGAAACATTTTGAAATTCTACATCCATCAAACCACTGATGGACAAGTGCGAATCTTGAATCAAGATATTAAATGGACCCATCAGCTCAAAATTTGATTCCTTGTATCCAATAAAATAGCCATCGCTATAAGTCGGGATATTTTTATCGCTGCCGCTAAACATCTGATAGGTGAGCTTGCTCCCCGAAATTTCATATATTTCGATAATATCGGTCGAGATCTCTTGCCCATTTCTAATGTTGGCAATATATGCCCACATTCCCGAAAATTGGGATGTCCCCTCATCTTCCTCGTCTGAGCACCCAACAAATAGCAGTACCCCGACAAACAGTAATGCAAATAAATTTTTCATACTGTTAGAAGTTATACCCTAACGAAAAGGTAAATGCGCGATTCTTAAATTTAGTCCCTCTTGTGAGCACCTGTTGAGCACTCTCTTTAGCAATATTGGTCAAGCCCCAATCAGTCAGGCTGTATTGCTTCCATGCAAATCCCGCAGCGGCGCAAACACCCAAATCAGACCGTTTCAGAAGACCTTCAAAGCCATAGCAGTTTATTGCGAAGTCACTACCATAATTGCCTTTGAATTTACCTCCGATACCAAATCCATAGTAGACACCAACGGAAAGAATAACCTTGAAATTTTTACCCATTCTCAGCTGATAGTTAATCATTACGGGAATCTTAAGCCGTGATTCATTAACTCTGATTGCTCCATTGCTTTTGGAAACTTCAAAACCACGCTGTGTGAAAAATAATCCCGTCTCAAGGTACAGCGGTTGATTGGCAAGAAGCAGGCGTTGATACGTTCCTCCGACGTGGAAACTTGTTGTTCCTTGTGTCAATGCATGAAAGTCGCCTGTCAAAAAGTTCAGGTTGACACCCGCACGAACACCATAAATGTTTTTTGCATAATCCTGTGCCATTACATTACCTGCGATGAATGCCACGCCCATAAGGGCAAAGAAAAGTTTTTCATAAACTTTTTTGTAGTTTAAGGTCTTCCCACCCCAGCAGAAGGATTATAATAAAGTAAAATGTGGAGCTGATTTCGTTTATCAAGTAGGAGGTTGTGGCATAACCTTGACTGAAATAAACGACGCATACCCCGCACCGAGATAGATATGAGATATCGGCCATGATATGCCGACCACGAATCTATATAAAGAATGAGTGCTGTTCGTTTATCCTTCAGTCTTGGAATTACCACATTTCCTACTTAGGATAAGTGCGAAAACACTTTCATCTAATATGTTTGCTGATTACTCAGCAAGACAAAGATAGAAAATGTCTTTCTTTAAACAAGGTATTTGGCACAAGACAAGATGCCTTCAATTCAAAAATCTCAAAAGAAATAAGTATCTTTGCCATAACAAGAATGATTAAGACAAGATGAAAACAGTTTCGTTATTTTCAGGAGCAGGCGGATTAGATATAGGAGCAATTAAAGCAGGTGCTAAGATTATATGGGCAAATGACATCATGAAAGATGCATGCGCTACATATAAACAAAATATTGGCGATCATATAGTGCATGGAGACTTAAATGAACATTTAGAAGAGTTATCTGAAATCCAAGGTGTTGATTTAGTTATAGGAGGTCCTCCATGTCAGGGTTTTTCAGTTGCAGGCAAAATGAACCCCGAAGATCCAAGAAGCCAAATGATCTGGGCTTATCAGAAAGTTATTTCTATCGTAAATCCTCGCGCTTTTATTATGGAAAATGTAAAAGCTTTAGGAGCACTATCTAAGTGGGAAGGTATTAGGAATCAGTTATTAGATGGTTTTCGGAAGTTAGGGTATTCTACTTCTTATATTGTCCTTAATGCAACGGATTTTGATGTCCCTCAAACACGAGAACGGGTTTTTATTGTTGGCTTTAAAGGCGACATTAATACAACGCCAAATTTGCATGAAATGATGCAGCCGTATATGAAAAAAGCAAAAACAGTTCGGGATGCCTTATCTTTTCTTGACAAGGCCGGTTTTGGAAATAATATCAATACTTGCAACGCTAAAATTACACTTGCAGCAACACCCGTTTTAAGGAAATCACCATACGCAGGAATGCTTTTCAATGGATTGGGGCGACCGATAAAAATAGATGGATATAGTGCAACTCTCCCTGCATCTATGGGTGGGAATAAAACACCGATAGTTGATGAGCGAGAGCTATATGATAAAGAACAACCTTGGATCGTAAAATACCATGAATCGATCATGACTGATTTAACAAAAGCGAAGTTTGAATTAGCCCCACAATTTCTACGACGACTAACTGTTGAAGAAGCTGCCGCCATACAAACATTCCCCAAAGGTTATCAATTTCAAGGTTCACAATGTTCAAAATACACACAAATTGGCAATGCAGTTCCTTGCAATTTAGGCTACGCTGTTTGTCAGATGGTGGCAGATGTGCTAAATAACACAATTCAAATTTCTCCAACAACAGCAGCCCAAACTATCTAAAAATATATAATTATGGCACAATCAGTTAATAGAGGCGCAGCTCTAAAGGTCTTAAATGAAGCATATGCTAAACGAAAAGAAGTTGATGATGCCATTAGCGCAAAAATTAAAAGAATAATTTTGGGAAGTCATCTAACATATCGTTATATTCTTGTTAATGCTTTATTAGCAAAAGCGACCAACCCATCAGTGAATCCACTTTATTTACAAGCAGATACAGAAAATAATTATGACAAAGCATTTGATGCACGAAGCCTTTGTCACAAAGTACTTGTCCCATTCGAACGAGAGTATCTGTCCAATGCCTTAGGGGGTTCTAATGAACCGTTTCTAAACAAACCTGCTCGATTTGTATCATTAAGTCCAACTAATGCAGTAAGACGAGGAAAAGATAAAGATACCCTTGATACCCTCATTGAAATCTTATCAGACTTAAATACTGACACCACCGCAGACAGAGCAAAGATGTATTTAGCATCTGCAATGGCAAATGTTGAAGAAAGAGGGGGGCGTCAGGAAAAATTATATCAAGTCAAACCAATTGAAAATGTAACGACGCAATGCGTTCTTGATTTTATATATGATCTAACTACAAAATCCCAAGAGGGAGAGATATGCCCCTTAATTGTAGCGTCATTAGAAAATGCTTATTTTGAGAGAATGGGGATAAATTGTATGGTTACACCTCACAAAGTCAATGAAAGTGGAGCATCGTCAAATGAAATTGGAGATATAGACATTTTCAACGAAGGCAAAATCATATCATCCATTGAGGTTAAAGACAAAAATTTCACGCAAGAGGATGTTGAACATGCAATAAAAAAATTCAATGCCGCAGGACTTAGCTTCTCCATGTTTATCTATGGGCGATCTGCTAATTTTGACCAAACCACTTCATACCAAACAGCAGCTCGTTTCGGACGAACATTAGGGACTTATTGCTCGATTATAGGAATATTGGACTATGCGAAAGTTATGCTGAGCCGTATTCCTAATATTAGTCTTCAGGAACTCGCTGATCGAATGATGTTTTTTGCAAGAAAGATTTCTTGTAAAGATGATACGATCAGATGGATACAGGAATGTTTAGCAAAGTATTAGAAAAATAATTTAAAGCATTATATAACTATATAATTTTCGGATCGTCATTATTGACGTACCTGTGATTGCTTGAATTTGACGTAAAGATAGCCCTTTCCGCAGGAGGGATATTTCTTTGGGATATTGTATTTTCATCTTATCATCAGGTTTTTTATAGGTTGCAGACCGTCCCATTTTAACCCCCTCAGCACGACATTTGGCAATATACTGCTTCCGTCCACTTGCCATGCGTTCTGCTATTGTATGGCGTTCCATCTGTGCAATTTCAAGCAGAATTGTACAGATTAACGATGCAACAGGATTTATTTTCCCGTCAATAATCGTTTCAAGATTGTAATTCCTCACATATAAGCATATCCCATTTTCATCCAATAATTGAATGACCTTCAGTGCCTCAAGCGTGTTTCTGCCAAGCCTTGAGATTTCAAGCGCACACACGGTCGATCTCGTGCGTCTGCACATAGTCAATCATCTCCATAATTTCAGAACGCTCCTCATTTTTCTTGGCTCCACTGATCTTATTGGCAAAGATTTTCTCGACAAACCAATTCATTTGTTGGCAATAGGTAGTCGGCTCTTTGACCTGTCTGTCGTAATCTTGAGTGTTCGTTGAAACACGGCAAAGCAAAACAACTTTCATCACTTCTGAATATTATATTGTTCCTTAACCCGTTCATCATAATCCGCCGTTTTCTCTACCGCCCAATCGATCACATTAACGAGTTAGTCAAAGTAGACATTGCAAATTATTTAACAAACTGCATATCCGTCTTGTGCAATTCAATGTCAAACAGATCTGCTCCGTCATTATATTTGACAAACACTCATCCCCGATGTTTGTAGCCATTAACCAATAACGCCAAGCCCTTATCATCGGGGAGTTCTGTGAGGTTGTGCAGACCCCACGAGAACACCACCATCAACTGCGTTCTTAAAAGAGATAAAATATACTTTGCCATACTAAAATACTTTTACGATTGCCCCCCCCCACCGCAAACTGCGCCACGCACCCTTTTCAATATCAAAATAAGCCGTCGTACTAAACATATCCCGACTGCATCCACAACCATTGATATGCTTCTCAGCCAAAGCTCTACTCAGGTCCCCATGCTTCACGAATTTCACCATTTTTCTTGATGTAAATGAAATGAGCAATACCTTTGCGAAGTTTTTCCTTGAGCATATCAATCAGCATTGCTTTAGCCCCTGCAACTAAAAGATTTTGCGTGCGGGAAGCAATAACATTCATGCGAACAGCTGTTGTGTCTGTAATAATCAAAGCATTCATAGTGATATTTTTTTAGTTGTTGTAATTATTTCGTAGGGGTTCCCCAATCATTCATCCACCACACGAAAGCACGAGCATCTTCACGGAAAATAAAATCCTTGACAAAGCGAGCTGACGAACCTGCTTCATTAACGACCTCATATTGCCACACGCCATAAATGTTGTGATGTCTTCCATAATAGAAATTGCCAACCTGAGCCTTCATATTCTTAATGGTTTATCATTATTTTACACTAAAAAAATATAGGTATATAATATTAAATAACAAAATATTTTTTAATGCCTTATTATTAATAATTGTGTTTATTTTCATAGTAAAGTATTTTTTCCTATATTTGTGAGTAAAATTGCGAGAAATGGCACTTCGAATCAAAGAAATTTGCAAGCAGAAAAAGATTACGATGGGTGAAATTGCAGAGAAGATCGGCATTTCGCCTGTAAATTTATCGTCTTCTCTCAACGGAAATCCAACACTTAATCGACTGCAAGAAGTCGCCGATATTTTGAACCTAGAGGTCGCCGACTTATTCATCCGTGAAAAACAGTCTCGCATATTTGGTTATTTAGAGGTAGATGGCAAACCTCGTAGAATTGACAGCATAGATGCTCTTCGAAACTTACTCTCAGAATTAGAATAATCTCGACAGCAAAACGCCCGACAAGACAAAGATTCATTACAATTCGCAGATTCTGATCGAGAATATTACGTCGTAAATGGCAAATCGGCAATCAAGTGGATTATGGAGCGTTACGCCGTAACAATCCACAGAGATAGTCAAATCAAGAATGATCCGATCGAAACGATGAAAATTGTAAATGCGCTTCCGAAGTTGAAGTTTGAAGAATAGGCGAAGCCATTATTTTGATTTAATGATGCCTTCAACTTTGAAGTTATCGAATTGCCACGTTAAAAATAAAGGACATATAAGAATATCTAAGAAAATATAAGACAAGAAAACCTCAGAGCATTATGCCCTGAGGTTTCTTTATTTCGATCATATTTGCAACGCCTTCTTGAAGCATCTCAAGGCTCCATTTATATCCTACATTTAAGAACAAAATGCAAGGATACTTGATTTATGAATATTTTTATGGATAAATATTAATGAAAAATGGCTTGTAGACATCTACAAGTCACTTCTTTGAGGTCTGAAGCGGACGCCATAAAAATTAATTGATATTAATTTATTCTTATCTTATTTAATCTGTATTCCAGTATATTATGGGAATATTTTGCTAATTGCGAGGTCTGGGGATTTTAGAAAATTTCGCCAATGCCGTACAAATACCGTACAAATTTCCTACCTTTGCAGCAGGAACAAAACCGTCGTGTATGGCAACTTTCGCATATCGTATTCGCACAACGAAGAAAAACATCTTGACGAAAGTCTATCTTCGTTTCAATGTCGATCGGCGCACCTCGTTCTATGCCGAATCCCAATATCTCGTGTGGGCGGATGCTTGGGACAACAAAAAGCAAATAGTTAAAAGCCGCTATGCCTTTACGGATGATTTCACTGAGCAGCAGGGGCGCGAATTGATGAAGAACCTGTCGGAGCTGCGCAGCTTTATCCTCGGCGAAATGGCGAAAGACCCGGAACATGCGATGACGAAAACGAAGCTGGAAAAGATTGTTTACAGTTTCCATCACCCGCGCAGCATATCCGGCGGCCGCAACATACGCAGTCGGGAATCGCTGATAGACTACATAGCTCGTTATACGCGCGAAATGGAGGACGGCACAAGGCTCAATATCCACAAACTGCGCTACGGAGCATCGACGATCAAAAACTACAAAGGCTTCATCATTCAGTTCGACGAGTTCTGCAAGGCGAAGCGGAAGCGATTCGACTTCGGCGATATCGACTTGAAATTCTACGACGATTTCGTGGCGTGGTTCACAGCGAAAGATTACTCGATTAATACCATCGGCCGTCACGTCAAGGAACTGAAAATCATCATGCGAGCTGCGCGCGAAGAGGGACTGCACGACAACGGCGTGATTGAGAGCCGCAAATTCCGTGTACTGACCGCCGATGTCGAGAATATCTATCTGACCGAATCGGAAATACGTGCTATTGCCGATCTCGACTTGTCCAACAATAAGCACAAAGATATTGCCCGCGATGTATTTTTGGTCGGTTGCTATACGGCACAGCGATTCAGCGACTATTCTACCATCAACGAGGGCAATATCCGTACGCTGGAAAGCGGGCAGCGGGTCATTGACCTCAAGCAGCAGAAGACGGGCAATCACGTCGTCATTCCCATTCGGCCCGAATTGCAGTCAATACTGGACAAGTACGAAAATCGGTTGCCGAAGTCCTATGAACAGAAAGTAAACAAATTCATCAAGGAGGTCGCACGCGAAGCGGGTATTACGGAGAAAATCGAAGTTTCATACGTCGAGAATGGGGAAAAGAAGACGCATTTAGTCGATAAATGCGATTTGGTAAAGACCCACACGGCACGCCGCAGCGGAGCAACGAACATGTATCTGGCGGGCATTCCGACCATCGCCATCATGAAAATCACGGGCCACAAAACCGAAAAGGAGTTTATGAAATACATCAAGATTACGGAAGAGCAGACCGCAATGGAGTTGATGAACCATCCTTATTTCAGCGGCAGGTAATTCGAAATGTTACCGCCGTAAAATTTACGGCGGTAACAAAATGTCAAACAAATTCCGGCATGGACGGTTGTTGCTCCTATTATTCGCGAATAAATTGTAACTTTACAGAAAATTAGAAATATATGACGGTTGAGGAACTGACAAACATACTCGATTCATTACTGACACTGCCTGCGGAAACGGAGGTGGTGGAGTTCAAGAGAGCCGAACGCAATTTCGACGATCGGGATTTGGGGCAATACTTCTCGGCATTGAGCAACGAAGCCAATCTGAAAGGCGTGTCGCGCGCATGGCTGGTTTTCGGCGTGGAGAATCATACGCACGAGGTTGTCGGAAGCCAATACAAGAATAGCCGTCCGGCGCTCGATGCGATGAAGAAAAAGATCGCCGATCAGACTACGGGCCGGCATACGTTCGTCGAGATACATGAATTGCGGTACAAGAACGGCAAAAGAGTTGTGATATTCGAAATACCGCCCGCTCCGCAGGGTATTCCGATCGATTATCAGGGTCATTATTACGGTCGTGACGGAGAATCCTTGCAGGCGTTGGGCATAGAAAAAACAGAGAGAATAAGAAATCAAGCCAAATTGAAAGACTGGAGTGCGGAAATAATCGAAGACGCTTCATTGGAAGATCTGGATTCGGCGGCCGTTGTCAAGGCAAGAGAGCTATACACGAACGCCCATAAGGACAAGGCCGACGAGATTGCATCGTGGGACGACACGACTTTTCTGAACAAGGCGAAAATCACGATTCGGGGAAAGATTACCAAAACGGCCGTGGTGTTGCTCGGTAAAGAGGAGAGCGAGCATCTGATCTCCCCCGCGGTCGCCAAAATCAAATGGATTCTGCGCGGACAGGACAATATCGAGCGCGATTACATGATTGCCTCCTGCCCGTTCATTTTGGCCGTCGACAGAATATACGACAAGATTCGCAATCTGAAATACCGCTACATCAATCCGGAGCACAAGACGCTCTTCCCTGAAGAGATTGATACCTATGAACCGTATGTCATCCGCGAGGCATTGAACAACGCCATCGCCCATCAGGATTATACGCTCGGCGGTCAGATCAACGTGGTGGAATACGACGATAAGTTGGTATTTTCAAATAAAGGGTCGTTCATTCCGGGCAATATCGAGAGAGTGCTTATCAGCGATGCTCCCGAGGAGCGATACAGAAATCAATTTTTGGTAGCGGCCATGGTTGGTTTGAAAATGGTCGATACGATCGGCAGCGGCATTCGCAAGATGTACAACTACCAAAGACAGCGACTGTTCCCTCTGCCGGATTATAATTTGGCCGACAATCGCGTCGAAGTTACCATAACGGGCAAAATCCTCGATATGAACTACGCCAATATCTTGGCCGGAAATAGCGATTTGAACCTGCTCGACATCGAGCTGCTGAACCGTGTGCAGCTGGGGAAACCGTTATCCGATGAAGAGATTGCCCGATTGAGGAGCAAACGCCTGATCGAAGGCCGCAAGCCCAAAGTCTATATTGCGAAGCATATCGCCCAGAAAGTAGGACAAAAGATTGAATATTCGGAGCATAAAGGACTTGGAAATAAGAGTTGCGAAGAGTTTTTGATGACGGCATTGCGCGATCACAAATCATTGTCGCGCAAAGAAATCGACAAACTACTGTGGAATCTCCTTTCCGACCTGCTTACAGACAGACAGAAAAAAGATAAGATTACGAATCTTTTGGCAAAATTAAAGAGGCAGGGCAAGATAAGAAACGAATCGCAAGGCCCGAATTCTAATTGGTTTATTGTTTAATTTTTACACGCTTTTACACGCTTTTACACGCTTTTTTACATGCTTATTTCTTTTTATGTTTCGTTTATATGCTGTGTATTAGGTGGTTAAAAGCGTGTAAAAAAATGTTTGGGTAGAGAGAAAATACCCCCCCCCACCTAAAAAATATAGATAATGCCCCGTCGTCGCAAAATAGAAATCAAGGCTTCCGAACTGGCATGCTTCGACACGCTGGTCGAGGCATTGCGCTCCCGGCTGGAGTTTGCAGACTTCGACCCGGCAAGTTTGCGCGTGTGGGCATACGAGGGCCATGAACAAGAACTGAAAAACGTGGATAAAGCGATTCGTCATCTTGACCGCTGGCTATATATTCGCGAGGACAAAAACGGATTGCCGGCATTCGACGGCGGGCGGTTGATGAACAAAAAGGAGTTGGCCGCCGCATTGGGTATCACCCGTCCGACACTCTACCGTTGGTTGAGTAGCAAGTGGTTCGAGGGCTGTCGCGACGAACGGATGTCTCGGGATGAATATTACTCTTCATCGGCTGTTCGCGAAGCGCTGCAAAGATATCTTGCCAGAGGACAAAACGAATAACGCTTAGGAAACCTCCAATCCGTTTTACAGGGAGCACGAATCGTCGCTCCCTGTTTTTTATAATTTTTTAATCACTTTACACGCTGACATCTTATTGCGCAAATCTCCGCAATTTGCCATGAAAAATAGGATAACTGCAAGCAGATTGTCTCAACTTGACATCGTGTGTCTTTGAAGTGTCTCTGCCCTGTAACACAATTACTTATTTTAGTTAGTTCTGATAAAACCATTCCTTTGCAGCGTTAAATCGAAGGAACTATGGCAAAGGAAATCTATCTGAACGGCATGACTGCCGACCAACTCTCGGAGATGATTCGGGAGTCCCTGCGCGACGAGTTGCAACAGTTGCGTTCGGTGCAACCGAAAACCGACACGAAGTATCTCACGCGGCATGAAACCGCCCGTCGTTTGCGCATCTCGCTCGTGACGCTCACCGACTGGGTGAATCGCGGTAAAATCTGCGCCCACAAAATCGGCGGGCGTGTCCTGTTTCGCGACAGCGATGTCGAAGCAGCCTTGAACAGAATCGTTCCCATTAAATAATTCAGTGAAAGAATAAATATTTCTCTTTTCACTGAACATAGATATTGTTATGAAAACGATTCAAGCTATCAAACGTCTTCCCATTCGGACCTACCTTGCCGAACGGGGTTTGCGCCCGACCAAAGACAATCCGCGATATGGCCTTTATCTTTCACCGCTGCGTAAGGAACATACGCCGAGTTTCAAGGTGGACTACGTGCAGAACTTATGGTATGACTTCGGGCTGGGTGCGGGCGGTTCGATTATTGACCTCGTGATGCGATTGGAACGGTGCGATTTTGCGCAAGCCGTCCGGTTCCTCGGCAGCGGTGAGAAAACACCGATGGCCGTTCCTGTGCCGTTGTCGGTTCCGCCGACCGTCCCCGCGCTCCGCTTGCTTTCCGATATCCCGCTCCGTCATCCGGCGCTGGTCGGCTATCTTTCCTCGCGGGGAATTGACCCGGCAATCGCATCAGCCTGCTGCCGGGAAGTATATTACGCCGTCGGCGGACGCAACTATTTCGCTGTCGGATTCCGCAACGATGCCGGAGGATGGGAACTACGCTCCGAACGCTTCAAAGGTTGTGTATCCCCCAAACACATTACGACAATCGACAACCGTTTCGATACCGTCGTCGCATTCGAGGGATTTATGGATTTCCTGTCCTATTTTTCGATGAAGCCGGACGAATGGCCGCATATCGACGTTGCAGTGCTGAACTCGGTCGTCCATCTTCCGAAAGCGATTTCGTTTCTCGACCGGCACGCGACGATTCATGCGTTTTTCGATAACGACGAAGCGGGTCGCAAAGCGACGGCCGAGTTGAAACGGCTATGCCCGAACAGCTCCGTCATCGACCGGTCGCATCTTTATCGGAAGCATAAGGATTTGAACGAATATTGGCAGGCGAAACAGCATCGGCAACAGTCTCGACCGCATATTGCTCCCAAACGCAAGCGAAGTATGAAAATGTAGTAAGGCAAGTTTGTGTTTTTGTCAGCCAAAAACTCGCCTTGCGGCTCTCATCCCGATGGTCTAACCCCTAAATATCGAATCCGTGAAACACTCCAAACATACGGGCGGACGGCCGCCGTTAGGCAAGGCCCGAAAACAGGAATACCGCATAACCCTCCGCCTCGACACGGAGCATAAACTACGCTTGCAAGCATTGGCCCGTGCTGCCGGACGACCGCGCACGGAAGTCCTCCGCCAGTTGATAGCTGCCGGTCGTGTGCGCGAGCGTCTGCGCCACGAACATCTGGACTTCATGTCCCAACTCAAAGGTATGGCCCGCAACCTGAACCAACTTACCCGTCTTGCCCATACAAAAGGATTCACAGGAATAGTGTCCCGACATGCGGCTATTGTGGCAAGTATTGAGGGCTTGTTAAGGAATCTTCGCGATGATCGGTAAAATCATCGCTGGATCGTCATTCGCCGGGACGGTCGGATATGTAATAAAAGAACAATCGCGCATTCTCGATGCCGAGGGAGTAACCCCACCGAATGTTCGGGAGATGGTACAGGACTTCAAAGACCAAACATTGCTGAATCCGCGTGTCAAGAATACTGTCGGACATATCTCCCTTTCGTTTTCATTGAAAGATGCGCCGCGCATGACCGATGCTTTGATGCGGGATATTGCCAAAGAGTATATGCAGCGCATGGGGATTACCGATACGCAGTATCTGCTGGTACGTCATCTCGACCAACCGCATCCGCACTGCCATCTGGTCTATAATCGGATAGGAAACAACGGGCAAACCATATCGGACAAGAACATCAAAATACGAAATGCCAAGGTCTGTCGCGCATTGACCGAGAAATACGAATTACACCTTGCTCCAGGCAAAGAATCGGCACGTCGGGAACGCCTGCGGGAACCCGACAAAACGAAGTACGAAATATACGACACAATTAAAGCTGTACTACCTCAGTCCCGAAGCTGGGAAGAGTTGGAAAAGCATCTAAAAGCGCAAGGTATTAGTATGCGCTACAAATATTGCGGTTCGACCAATCAAAAGCAAGGAGTGCTGTTCAGCAAAAACGGATTCGAGTTCTCAGGCTCGAAGATAGACCGGCAATTCAGCTACTCGAAGCTGAACCGACACTTTGCACAGGCTCAGCTGCAAACCCGATATCGGACGACGCTCGCAAAGGGATTCCATGCGGCCATAGGCAATTATCGGTCGTCATACACCGATCTATTCGGCAACATAAGTGGGAATAAGGGCCACGCGGGTGCTGGTTTGATAAACTTCGGTGATAATATCGGAACATTGCCGTTGCCGCCCAATAATTCGCCTATTGGACTATCCGCGGCTCAGCTGCAACGCAAACCCGGCGAAAGCCCTGAAGAACATATTGCTCGCATTACGGCACTGCTCAACACCGCTGCCGAGGCGATGGCAATAGTCGCGATGGAGCGGAAACGCAAGCTGCGAGACCGAAAAGCAAACAAATCAAAAATGAAATTATAACCCTAAGCCAAGCAACAATGAAAGAAAACGATATGATGTCTTACGAAATGTACGAAGACTTCAAGGAGACGATGGTTAAAACCATTAAGACCGAACTGTCGGCGAAGAATAATCAACCGGCCGATACGGATTTGCCGCAACTCATACACTCGGAACACAAACATAGCAGAGAAGCGATAGCCCAGCTTGCCGGACGATTGGAACGCATCGAACAGAGCAACGCAAAAACACAAGATAGTATAGACAATCTGCAAGCAACTATCGACGCAATCGAAATCCCGACCGAACTGCCGCCGAGAATCGTGCAGCACAGCATATCGCTCGCCATCGAATCGCAAGGAGTATTCTGGGCGATGATAGGAATGATGGCGGCAATCGTGCTGCTGTGTACGATGCTGTATTGGACTGCCAGACCGAACTACAACCGCATCGGCAACGACCTGAAATACCGCTATATCAGAATGAAAGGCGAAGCGACGCCCGAACGCATCGCCGAACTGGAAAAAATATTCGAACTAAACCGCGATAACGTCAAAATCCGTCAGATGAAGAAAGATGTTGAAGAATATGAGCGAACCATCCGCAAAAAAATTATACTCGCCGAACAAGCGAGGCTCAAAGAACAGGAAGCCGAAAAACTCGACAATAAAGCGTCCAAATTGAGAGGAGAATAAATCTCCTCTTTTTATTTACAACGAATTTTGTTACCTTTGTTATATTAATATTTTATGTAAATGGCAACTTTTATCGATATACTAAATAAATTCCGCAAGGAATCTTTTTCGCAGAAAGACAAAGGGTTCCGTTTCGAGCGCTTGATGCAGGCTTATTTGAAGACAACGGCGCTTTATATTCATCTTTTCGAAGAGGTGTGGTTGTGGAGTGAATTTCCGCATCATGACCAATTTGGCGGTAAGGATACAGGAATTGATCTTGTCGCAAAAACATATACAGGAGATTATTGGGCGATACAATGCAAGTGCTACGCGGCAGATAGTTATATTGATAAACCATCTGTGGATTCCTTTTTGGCCACCTCTGGACGAAGTTTCGAGAGCAATGGAGAGTCGAAGGCATTTTCTCAACGATTGTGGATTTCGACCACGAACAAATGGAATGCAACAGCCGAGCAAACTATTAAAAACCAAAATCCGCCGGTTACTCGTCTCAATCTGATTGACCTCGACAATGATGCGGTGGATTGGGTTGCTCTCGAAAAAGGCGTGTTCGGAGCCTCTGCCAGAACTGCCCAGTTCACTGTATTAGATCATCAGAAAACAGCAATCAATAAAACACACGAGTATTTCCAGATTGAAGGGAACAACCGGGGTAAGCTGATTATGGCTTGCGGAACGGGTAAGACATTTACTTCGTTAAAAATTGCCGAGAATGAAACAGATAACAAAGGTCTGATATTGTTCCTTGTGCCGTCTATCGCGCTATTGGGTCAGACCCTGCGCGTGTGGAAAGCACAATCGGCTCAGCCTCTTGACGCAGTTTGCATTTGTTCTGATGCACAGGTGGCGAAACAGGTGGCGAAGAATGATGACACTTCGACTTTTAGCACGATAGACCTTGCGCTGCCTGCAACGACCGATGTTCACTCCATTGTTCGCCAGTTGCGATATTTGCGAGGCAAGCAACAAGGAATGACGGTTGTGTTCTCGACCTACCAATCTATCGAGGTTGTATCCAAAGCCCAACACAAACTATTGGAAGAAACCGACGATGAGTATGGCAAATTCGACCTCATTATCTGCGACGAAGCACACCGTACTACGGGTGTTACACTAAAAGACGAGAACGAAAGTGCGTTCGTAAAGGTTCATGACAACGACTTTTTGAAAGCCGACAAACGAATCTATATGACCGCGACACCGCGTCTGTACACCGATGCGATGAAGGACAAGGCCAAGCAGAGCGATGCTGTTTTGTGTTCTATGGATGACAAGTCGATGTATGGCGATGAAATTTATCGGATTGGCTTCGGAGAAGCGGTAGATAAGAAGTTGCTTACCGACTACAAGGTTCTGATTCTGGCAGTTGGAGACAAAGATATTACCCCGGCATTGCGCAATGTACTGACGAATGAGGACGGCACAATCGAAACGGACGATGCTGCGAAATTTGTCGGCTGCATCAATGCGCTGTCGAAACGGGTGCTGGGAGATGAAGGGCTGGTTAAGGATGCCGACCCGCTCCCGATGCGTCGTGCAGTGGCGTTCTGTCAGAATATCAAGAAGTCGAAGGAGACGGCAGAGATATTCTCCTCCTGCAAGGAGAGTTATATGGCAGATGTTCCCGAAGATGAGAAGTTGCAATTGGTCGATGTCGCCGCCCGCCACGTGGACGGCACGATGTCGGCAACAGCGAGGGATGCGGCTCTGATGTGGCTTAAAGAGCAACCCGAAAACGAACGGGAGTGCCGTATGCTGACCAATGCGCGCTGCTTGTCGGAGGGTGTCGATGTGCCGTCGCTGGATGCGGTGGTGTTTGTATCGGCAAAGAACTCGCAGGTCGATGTCGTACAGTCGGTGGGACGTGTGATGCGCCGCAGCGAGGGCAAACAGTATGGTTATATCATTATCCCAGTTGTAGTTCCTGCCGATGTAGAGGGTGACAAGGTGCTGGAAAATCATCCGAACTTCAAAGTCGTGTGGACGGTGTTGAACGCATTGCGCGCTCATGATGACCGTTTCAATGCGGAAGTAAACAAAATAGAACTGTCTAAAAAGAAACCGAAGAACATTGTCTTCGGAGGTGTCGGTGGTAGCGGAGATGACAATAGCACCGGCGACGGAACGCCTAAAAAGAGTGCCGTGCAGGTTATGGCCGAACAGTTGGCGCTGTCGTTCGACGAATTGCAGAATGTCTTTTATGCCAAGCTGGTTACGAAAGTCGGCACGAAACGCTACTGGGAGCAGTGGGCACGCGATATTGCCCAAATAGCCGAACAGCATATCGAACGCATACGCCAGCTTATATCCGACAACGACCGCCACCGCAAAGCTTTCGAGCAGTTGATGCGAGGTTTGCGTCGCAATATCAATCCGAACCTGTCGGAACATGATGCTATCGAGATGCTGTCGCAGCACATTATTACGCGACCGGTGTTCGAAGCTCTGTTCGAAAACTACGAGTTTGCAAAGAACAATCCTGTATCGAAATCGATGCAGCGAATGCTCAATTTGCTGGATGACGAAGCCAAGACGGAAGAGGAGCACGAGAAACTGCAAAAGTTCTACGATTATGTACGCACTACGGTCGGCAATATTGAGGATGCGGCAGGCCGTCAGCGTATCATCGTCGAGCTGTACGACAAATTCTTCAAGACGGCATCGCCGAAGACGGTCGAGAAGCTGGGCATCGTCTATACTCCCGTCGAGGTCGTTGATTTCATTATCCGTTCGGTCGGATATATCATTCAGAAGGAGTTCGGGCGCACCCTCTCCGACGAGAATGTACATATCCTCGATCCGTTTACCGGTACGGGAACATTCATCACACGACTGTTGCAGAGCGGTCTGATCAGCCGCGATGCGCTGGAACGCAAATATCGCAGCGAAATCCATGCGAACGAGATTGTGCTGATGGCCTATTATATCGCATCCATCAACATCGAGAATGTCTATCACGAACTGATGGGTGCCGATGCAGAATATCGTTCTTTCGACGGTATCTGCCTGACCGATACATTCCAGCTGGGCGAGGAAGCGTCGGAAGAAAATCTCTATTCCGAGCAGTTCCCGATTAACTCAAAACGAGTGATCGAACAAAAGAAGAAGCGGATAACCGTTATCGTCGGCAATCCGCCGTATTCTATCGGTCAGAAATCGGCCAATGACAATGCACAGAACCAAACATACAAGACCCTTGAATCCCGCATAGAGAATACTTATGTAGCAGAATCGGCTGCCGCACTCAATAAATCGGCTTACGACAGCTATATCAAGGCTTTCCGTTGGGCATCTGACAGGATCGATAAAAAAGAGGGCGGCATAATAGGCTTCGTTACCAACGGCGCATGGCTCGATGCCAATGGATTGGACGGCATGCGCAAATGCCTTGAAAAGGAGTTTTCGTCGATTTATGTATTCAATCTGCGAGGCAACCAACGAACCAGTGGTGAATTATCGCGTAAAGAAGGTGGTAAAATTTTTGGATCAGGATCTCGCACTCCGATTGCCATTACCATATTAGTTAAGCATCCAAAAGATGCGAATCAGAAAGCACGGATATTTTATCGCGATATTGGCGACTACCTGTCAAGAGAGGGTAAGTTGCGAATAATTCACAATCTGTCGGATATCGGCAATCCGATGATGCAGTGGTCGGCCATTGTTCCGAACGAACACGGCGACTGGCTTAACACGCGTAGTGAGTTGTTCAAATTGTACACTCCTTTAGAACCTGAAAAGAAGTTTGACACAAAAGCGAAATCGATTTTCAATACATTTGCTATCGGGTTGGCATCGAATAGAGACGCATGGGTTTATAACTTTTCCAAACAGTCTGTTGGAAGGAATATGTCCATGATGATTGATTTTTATAATCAACAGCAACAAGCCTATCAACAAGCCGTAAAGCAAAATCCTGATTTATCGGTAGAGGACTTTATCGATATGAATCCGACAAAAATCAGTTGGACTGTAAACCTAAAAAAGGATATAGAAAGGAATATTCCCCATATCTTTAAAGAAGATATTCGCTATTCAACATATCGTCCATTTTCAAAACAATGGCTGTATTATGATAGACCATTTATAGAGCGTATAGGTTTAAGCCCTAAACTTTTCCCAACGACGCAACATAAGAATCTGGTGATTTGCGTCTCGGGAATCGGCGCCAATAAGGATTTTTCAACGTTGATAACAGATTGCATTCCTGACTTGCAATTGCAATTCAACGGTCAGTGTTTTCCGTTGTATTGGTATGACGATAGCACAGCTGATATTGCAGACCTCTTTTCAGCATCGCAGAACGACACGGATAGATACGTGCGGCGCGACGGCATAACCGACTGGATTCTTTCGACAGCCCGCAAGCAATATGGTAGCAAGGTCGGCAAAGAGGATATTTTCTATTATGTCTACGGTATGCTGCATTCGCCCGAATATCGCACTGCTTTTGCTTCCGACCTCAAAAAATCGTTACCTCGGCTTCCGTTGGTAGATTCTGCCGATGATTTTTGGGCATTCAGCAAAGCTGGTCGTGCTCTTGCCGAACTCCACCTCAATTACGAGACGGTCGAGCCATACAAAGGCTGTCTGTTGATGTATGGTGCAAACACCAATCGGGGCGACGGCATGAACTATCGTGTCGAGAAAATGCGTTTCGGTAAACTCGATAGCAAAACGCCCGACAAGACGAAAATCTATTACAACCAGCATATCTCCATCGAGAACATTCCGTTGGAAGCATACGACTATGTAGTGAACGGCAAATCTGCGATTGAGTGGATAGTAGAGCGTTATGCGGTTACTATACACAAGGATAGCGGTATTCGCAACGACCCGAACGATTGGGCTGCGGAACATAACGACGAAAAATATATTCTCAATCTGCTGCTGCGCATCATTACCGTTTCGCTCGAAACGATGAAATTTGTCAAGGCTTTGCCTAAATTGAAATTCGAAGAGTAAAATATAATTTAAATATCATGGTTAAGAAAATCGTATTTTTCAATCACAAAGGTGGTGTAAGCAAAACCACATCGACATTTAATATCGGATGGAGACTTGCCGAAATGGGGCACAGAGTCTTGCTTGTTGATGCAGATCCTCAATGTAATCTTACATCTGTATTCTTAGGCGATGGATTCGATGCATATTATGATGAAGAATCGGCAACATGTAAAAATAATATCATGGATGGCGTGCGTCCTGCTTTTGCAGGTACCCCAGATCCAATTAGAGCCATAGATTGCCCCAACCATGGACTCAATAAAGATTTATATCTTCTTCCTGGACATATGAACTTATCGGAATATGATCCTCAATTAACATTTGCAATTAATGCCCCCGTAACTTTAACTGCTATGCAGAATTTACCGGGTTCATTCAATCAATTAATTGTTAATATTGCAGAAAAATATGATATTGAATACGCTCTGATAGATTTGAACCCGGGATTAAGTACCTTAAACCAAATTTTATTTGTTTCGAGTGATGCTTTTATTATTCCGACTAATCCTGATATATTTTGTGTAATGGCCATAAAGAGTTTGTCTCGCATCTTGCCGCAATGGATAAACTGGAAAAATGCCAACATCCATAATTTTGCACACGCTACTTATCCGATGCCAGATGGGACTCCTATTTTTATTGGAGAAATAATCCAACGATTTAATATCCGAAGAGGAGTCGCAGCCGCTATTTATAGGCCATTAATTGATACCATTAAATCGACTATTAGAAATTTTCTCGTTCCGGCTCTTTCTCAAGTCTCGATGACTTTCCCTGTAGAAAAGTACCAAGATGCTCATATTTCTGATGATTTCTGTTTAGCAGAAATTAAAGATTTTGCGACCTTAGGTCAGAAATATCAAGAAACAGGAATCCCTGTTTTCGCAATTCCCGACGACAAATTAGGTGCGACTGGCATTGTTAGAGGCCAATTAATTGAGGGTAGAAAAACTTTTAATGAACAGTTTACCGCAATGGCAAATAATATTACATCTCTTCTGAATTAGCATGAAAGATACGATTAAGACTTTCAATGTATGTATCTGTGATATACAGAAAACGCGAGGGTTTTATGTTTTTTTAAGAGATCATTATAAAATAGCACCTGCCGAATTAACCGATTTATTACGTTCTGAATTGGTAAATCTGGTAAGCGCTATGGATCGTTTTATTCATGAATTTGTTCGTATTGGAATTATTAATTCATATACAAGCCAATTGCCTCAAACTGATAAATGTAAGTCAATTCCTATAAAGTTGTCAACCCTGAATAAAGTAATAGAGTGTCAATCAAGGAAGAATCCGCCGACATGCAATGAGGAAACAGCAGAATATTGGATAAATAATGAAATCAAGACTATTTTGAGAACAATGTCTTTTCAAAAAATAGACAAAATTAAAGACGCATTAAGTTATATCTGGAATCTGGATCATAAGATTCCTGCCATAATGGATAAAATGCACTATCCGTTTCCCGAAGCTACTCCTAATGCAAATCAAAAATTTCTTGAGAAAAAAATAGACCTTATAGTTACTCGAAGAAATCAAATAGTTCATGAGGCTGACTATGATATTTCCGTCAACTCCAAGCAAACAATAGATGTTAATTGGTTAGATGATACTATCTTATTTGTAAAAGAGTTTGTTTATTCAATATATGAGAATATTTCTGGTGACAGTTCTTACGAAAGATTATAATTAGACACGAGAAATCCCCTAAAATAGATTTTGTTTTTATTGAATCAAACTTCGAATTAGCACTTGCCGTACAAATACCGTACAAACCAAAAAGAAAACCGCGTTGCAGATTGCCACAACACGGTTTTAGTGAGGTCTGAAGCGGATTCGAACCGCTGTACAAGGTTTTGCAGACCTTTGCCTAGCCACTCGGCCATCAGACCCTGATTCCCTGGATCGGGTTTGCAAATATACGAAGATTTCTCTTTTCTGCAAAACTTCCGGGCAACTTTGCATTTTTATCGGCAAAAACCTATCTTTACAACCGCTAACCGAAGCCCCGAAGCGGGTCCGGAACCTACGGTTTCGCCCAAAAGAGGCGGAGCCGAACTCATTCGGGGATTGCCGGATACGGAAAATGAAGCGCGAAATTCCAGACATAGCCCTTACCCTCACGCCGGGAATAGGCCCGAAAGGGGCGGTCCATCTGCTCGACGTATTCGGTTCGGCAGAGGCGGTTTTCTCCGCTTCGGCCGACGAACTCATCGAAAAAGCCCGACTCCGACCGGAACTCGCGCGGGCGATCCTCCAAAAGAAAGCGTTCGCAGACGCAGAGCGCGAAGTCAAACATTGCCGCAAACACGGGATCGAGATCATCGCCTCCACCGACGCACAATACCCGGCCCTGCTGCGCGAAACCGCCGACTACCCGCATGTGCTGTATGTTCTGGGTTCCCCGGAAGCGCTCGGCAAGACGACGCTTACGATGGTCGGCACGCGTCGGATGACTCCGTACGGGCAACAGATGGCCGACCGGCTGATCGGCGAACTGGCAGACCGGGTGGCGGATACGGTGATCGTGAGCGGCCTAGCCTTCGGCATCGATACGGCCTGTCACCGTGCGGCGCTCGCTTTCGGCATGCCGACCGTCGGCATCATCGCCTCGGCCCTTCCCGGCATCACGCCCGCACAGCACACGGCCGTCGCCCGGGATATGATCGAACACGGCGGAGCCGTCGTTTCGGAGCTGCACTCCCAAACCAGGCAGAACGGCAACTTTTACCACTCCCGCAACCGTCTGCTGGCAGGCATAAGCGGCGGTACGGTCGTCGTAGAATCGCCCGTCGAAGGCGGGTCGATGGATACGGCACGGCTGGCGGACGGCTACAACCGCACGCTGATGGCCGTCCCTGGACGCGCGACGGACTTCGCCTCGGCCGGAGCCAATCTGCTGATTCGGACCCAGCGTGCCCAAATGGTATGCACGGGCGAAGATATCGTGCGGGAAATGATGTGGGACCAGAACCGCCCCGGCGATCTGATCGACCGGCCGACAGCGGCTCCCGCAGCACTCACGCGCGACGAAGAGGGGCTGCTGGGCTGCTTCCGCACCGACGACCCGATATCCGCAGAAGAGCTTTGCGAACTCTCGGGGCTCGGATTCGGCGAACTTTCGGCCCTGCTGCTGGGACTCGAAATGGCCGGAGCCGTCCGGCAGCTTCCGGGGAACCGATATATGAAACTACGCTAATAAAAAATAAATACAAAATACACTATCCCAATCCTATGAAACAATTCGTCATCTTATTTCTTTTATTTACTATCAGCCCAATCAGTTTCACTTTTGCACAAAACAAAATTTTCTGTGAAATTATTGAACAAATCGTAAGTCAGAAAAAAACTCGAATATACCTCGATTACGGGCAAGAACGCAATAAAAAGAAAGATATCAGACTCGAAAACGAAAATGAAAAAGCTGAAATCTTCTATTCCCGGGTGGAAGCACTTAACATTATGTCCGCATTGGGTTGGAAATTCGAGCAAGCATATGTAAAAGTATCTGGAAGCAGCGGAAACGGATATGGCAGTACATCAAGTACAACTCACTACTTGTTGAGTAAAGATGTAGATTCAATTCAGGAAATAAACAACATTATTGATGAAATAAAAGCAAAAAAATCCGAATTAAATAATATACCCACCGAATCAGAACAACGAGACACCAACTCTATAAACAAAATATTTTAAGACAAAATTTCCGAAACATTGAATTATCTGATCGACACCCACTCGCATATCTACGCCGAAGAGTTCGACGCCGACCGCGACGAGGCGATCCGCCGCGCCCGCGAAGCCGGGGTGGAGCGGCTGCTGCTGCCGGCGATCGACTCCGAGAGCCACGGGCGCCTCTTCGACACCGTGCGCCGCTATCCGGACCACTGCACCCCGATGATGGGGCTGCACCCGACCTCCATCAACGACAATCCCCGTTGGCGGGAAGAGCTGGCGTTGGTCGAACGCTACCTCTGCTCGCCACCCGAAGGCGTCGGACGATTCTGCGCCGTGGGCGAAATCGGACTCGACTACTACTGGGACGACCGCTTCAAGGCCGAACAGCTCGAGGCATTCACGAAACAGTGCCGCCTGGCCGCGACCTATGACCTTCCCGTCGCCATCCATACGCGGGCGGCCTGGAAAGATATGTGCCGCACTGTCGAAACGGAAACGAAGGCCGCCCGCGAAAAAGGGCTGCGCCTGCGGGGTGTTTTCCACGCCTTCGCCGAAGACGCCGACACCTACCGGCAGTTGAAGGAGTGCGGCGACTTCCTGTTCGGCATCGGCGGTGTGGTGACCTTCAAAAAGAGCCGGCTGGCCGATACCGTACGCGAAATGGAGCTCGACGACCTGGTGCTCGAAACCGACTGTCCCTACCTGACGCCGGTTCCCTATCGCGGCCAGCGAAACGAATCCGGATATATTCCTTATATTTGCAACAAAATCGCAGCGCTGAAAGGCACGACACCCGAAGAGGTAGCGGCAGCCACGACCCGCAACGCCCGGCGGATGTTCGGCTTCGACGCGGCGCGACAGACGACAAACGACCATTCAAGCCCTACCGAATCGATATGAAACCTTCGATCCTGATTATCTATACCGGCGGCACGATCGGCATGAAGCCCGACCCGACGACCGGCGCCCTCGTACCGTTCGACTTCAGCGGCATCTTCGAGGAGTTCCCGACCCTCCAAAGCCTGAACATCGGCATCAAGGTATTCACGATGGACCCCGTGATCGACTCATCGAACGTCAGCCCCCGCAACTGGCTCGACCTGGCGGCGATCATCCGCGACAACTACGCCCGCTACGACGGGTTCGTCGTGCTGCACGGCACCGACACGATGTCCTACACCGCTTCGGCCCTGAGCTTCCTGCTCGAAAACCTGGCCAAACCCGTCGTCTTCACCGGCAGCCAGATTCCGATCGGCGTGCTGCGCACCGACGGGCGCGAAAACCTGATGACGGCCATCGAAATCGCTTCGGCCCGCATCGACGGCCGCCCCGCCGTTCCCGAAGTGTCGCTCTATTTCCAGAACTGTCTGTTCCGCGCCAACCGCACGACCAAACGCAGTTCGGAAGACTTGAGCGCCTTCTGGTCGTACAACTATCCGGCCCTGGCCGACGTGGGCGTCAATATCACCTACCACACCGAATACATTCTCCAGCCGGAGCGCTACGACGAACCCCTGCACATCGCCGCCCGCCTGAGCGGAGGTATCGCCGTCGTCAAGCTCTTCCCCGGCATCGAGGAACGGACCCTGCGCGCGATGCTCTCGGCCGAAGGGCTCCGGGGCGTCGTGCTCGAAACCTTCGGCGCAGGAAACGCCCCGACCAGCGAATGGTTCATCCGCGTGCTCGAAGAGGCGATCGACCGGGGACTGATCGTCCTCAACGTCACGCAGTGCCGGGGCGGTCGGGTCATGATGGAACTCTACGAAACGGGACTCCGCCTGCAGCGGATCGGCGTGCTCTGCGGCCACGACATGACCACCGAAGCGGCCGTCACAAAATTGATGTACGTCCTCGGACTCGAACTGCCCCGCGAGCAAACGCTCGACCTGCTCCGCACGCCCCTCAAAGGAGAATTTACCGACTAAAACATTGTGCGTACGAAAATAATTTTGTATATTTCGGAGCTAAAAATCGCATCGACAGGGTCTCGGAGAGAGGCACGCAGACTGTCCGAAAAAGGATAAAACATTACCGCTCAATTCATTGCAGAGAATATTACTGCCGAAAAGAGAAACCGGGGCATTTTTCCGACCAGACAGCCGGATTGTCGAAAAAAGCTAAAATAAAACGAATTTGAACCGCGATAAGCCAGACAGGACAAAAAAAAATTACATTTTTTGAAATAAAAAACGCAAACGAAAAAACGATCAACTAATCAAAATTTTAATTAAACAACCATGAAAAAACTTTTTTTGATTGTAGCAGTCGCCATCTTCTCGCTTGGTACTGTTAACGCTTTCGCCCAGGAGACGACTACGCCTGCAACCGAGGAGACCGCAGTCGTTGAAGAAACCGTAGTGGACGAAGTTCCGGCTTCGGACACTCAGCTTGCCGAAGCTAAGCCGATGCACCAGGTGCTGATGCAGAAGTTCCTCGAAGGCGGTTGGGAGTGGATGCTTCCGGTGCTCCTCTGCTTGGTATTCGGTCTTGCCATTGCCATCGAGCGTATGCTTTACCTGAGCCTTTCCACCATCAACTCCAAGAAACTGATCGCACAGGTCGAAGAAGCGCTGAAAAAGGGCGGTATCGAAGCTGCCAAGGAAGTTTGCCGCAACAAGCGCGGTCCGGTCGCATCGATCTTCTATCAGGGTCTGGATCGTTACAACCAGGGTTTGGACAGTGTCGAGAAAGCCGTCGTTTCCTACGGTTCGGTACAGACCGGCCGCATGGAGTCGGGCTTGAGCTGGATCGGTCTGTTCATCGCACTTAGCCCGATGCTCGGATTTATGGGTACCGTCGTGGGTATGATCGAGGCGTTCGACGCCATCCAGGCTGCGGGCGATATCTCTCCGACGCTGGTTGCCGGCGGTATCAAGGTCGCCCTGCTGACCACCCTGCTGGGTCTTATCGCTGCGGTTATTCTTCAGTTGTTCTACAACTATATCGTTTCCAAGATCGACTCGCTCGTAAACGATATGGAGGATTCGTCCATCACCCTGATGGATATCCTGACGGCTTACAAGAAATAATTCGCACTTATAAAGACTTTATTCCCTATTATGAAAAAAATATTAAACATATTGCTGGGCGTCATCCTGCTGATTACGGTGATTCTGACCGTATATGCAATGGTGGCCGGCGGCAGCAACGAGGCGATCAACCTGAACCTCATCTGGAGTTATATCCTGATCGCAGTCGGTATTGCAACAGCACTGTTCACGGCCGTTTGGGGTATGGTCAACAGTTCCAAAGGCATCAAAGGAACGCTGCTTTCGACACTTCTGATCATCGTCATCGTCGCGGCAGCCTACCTGATCGCCCGCGGACATACGATCGAAATTCCGGACGTCGCGAACGGAGGCTTCTTCCCGCATCCTGAAACCGTTATCACGGAAGCCAGCATTCTGGTAACCTACGTAGCTCTGGGTGCCGCTGTTCTGACAGCTATTTTCACAGAGATATACAAAGCTTTCAAATAGAGTTTGAACGATGCCTATAGATAAAAGAAAAGTACAGGAGATCAATGCCGGTTCAATGGCCGACATCGCTTTCTTGCTGCTCATATTCTTCCTGGTGGCTACGACGATGAACGTCGATACGGGTATCGCCCGTAACCTGCCGCCGATGCCCCCCGAGGATCAAAAGGTCGAGGATATGAAGGTGAAGATACGTAACCTTCTGCCCGTTCTGGTGAACGGCCGCGGCGATATCTTCGTGGGCAGGGCCGGCGAACAGGAGTACGTCGATATCCACCAGTTGAAGGACCGGGCGAAGGACTTCCTCCTCAATGTGATGGACGATCCCAACCTGCCCGAAAAAGAGGTCGAGGAGTTCGAGCTCCCCGACGGCAGCAAATGGAGCTATCCGGTCGGAAAAGGCGTACTCTCGCTGCAAACGACCAAAGATACCCAATATCAGATCTACATCATGGTACAGAACGAGCTGACGCGTGCGATCAACGAAATCCGTGACGAAGTTTCGAAGAATAAATTCCAAATGAAATTCTCGGATCTCGGAGAAGCGGAGCGCGGTATCGTAGCCAAAGCCGTTCCCATGAGTATCTCGGAAGCAGAACCCAGAGATTTAGGAGGAAAAAAGTAGTATGGCAGTAATTAAAAAGAAAGGCAACAAAAGTTTGCCCCCGATCTCTACCGCCTCGCTGCCGGACGTGATCTTCATGATCCTGTTCTTCTTCATGGTATCTACGACCATGCGCGATCAGGAATTACATGTAAAATACCAAGTTCCAGAAGCAACCGAGGTGCAGAAACTGGAGAAGAAATCACTCGTAAGTTACATCCACATCGGAGAGCCGATCGGCGTTTGGCGGGAACAGTACGGTCCTGCACCCCGTATTCAGCTCAACGATGCCTTCAAAACCGCTCAGGATATCGGCCAGTTCGTAGCTGCCGAGCGTGACAAGCTCAATGAGTCGGAGCGTGCCTTGATGACGATCTGTCTGAAGGCCGACCGATATACGACTATGGGCCGTATCACGGAGATCAAGCAGGAACTTCGCCGCGCGAATGCCCTGAAAATTTCCTACGCGGCTGCGAAAACCCTGGGATACTAATTTCAGGAAGGATTCATTCCCGAAGGGGATGTGTCAAATTGAGAAATTTGGCGCATCCCCTTTCAGGTATGTAAGAACAGACATCGAGGTTCACGGCGAAGAACGTGTCCTGACCGTACATAATCGAGCCGCGATACCGATAATAACGAAGCGGTTTGCCTGTTATGATACACCGTCTTTTTATTCGCCGGTTCGGAAAGAGCCTCGGGATAAAAAACAAAAAAACAGAAAGATACAGGACAAACAGGGCCAAGCCCACGATCGAGCGCCAAAAAAGAGGTCGCAAGAGCGGGAATCGGAAACCAAGCCGAAACAGAAAAAACGGGGCGATTACCGACACTCCTACTCCTACTCCTACTCCTACTCCTACTCCTACTCCTACTCCTACTCCTACTCCTA
>OGYM01000266.1_pt1 | contig 39724 bp, 37 predicted proteins | sample 1576491 | NCBI WGS metagenome assembly OGYM01 (sample SAMEA3541515, study PRJEB24748) | human gut metagenome | biome: human gut; feature: human-associated habitat; material: faeces | place: China | collected 2012 | reverse complement strand
GACAAGGAGAAGGATTGTATGAGATATGTTTTGGAAAATGACACATTGCGTGTGGAGATCGATTCTTTTGGGGCAGAACTAAAATCCGTAAAGAGAAAATCCGACGGCAAAGAGTACATGTGGTATGCGGACAAAAAATATTGGGGAAGAACCTCCCCTGTGTTGTTTCCGTTTGTGGGGAACTGCAGAAATAAAGAGTACCGCTATGGCGGAAAAACGTATGCAATAGGGCAGCACGGCTTTGCAAGGGATATGGAACATACCATGGAATCCCAGACAGCGGACACCATCTGGTTTTCCTTACATTCCAATGAGGAAACGATGGAAAAGTATCCATTCGCGTTTGTTTTGAAAATTGGATACAATTTGACAGGCAATGAATTAAAAGTCATGTGGAAAGTGGAAAACCCGGATACAAAGACCTTATATTTTTCCATTGGCGCACATCCGGCTTTCTTATGTCCGTTTCATGACGAAGAAAGCAAGCTTGGATATGGTCTGCAATTTGCAGGATTAAAAGAACTGCATCATCATGGAAATACACCGGATACCGGACTGGCAGTAATGAGTGAAGATATTGTAATCCCGCTGGAGAATGAGAAAGTATACTTTACACCGGGATTTTTTGACCGCTGCACTTATATGGTGGAAGGAAAACAGACTGGGGAAGTTTCACTGGTCACACCGGATGGAAAGCCTTATGTGACCATTGATTTTGATGCACCTTTATTTGCGATCTGGTCACCGGAAGGAAAAGCGCACATGCCGGCCACCAGGCGGGTGATGCGGGTACGTTCCTGTTCCAGATTGGAGATGCCCAGGTAGTCCAGGAAAAGAAGAGGGTCTCCGCCCGTGGTAAGGATGTCGTTGACGTTCATGGCCACCAGGTCCTTGCCGGCGGTTTCCACCATGTCCAGTTCGAAAAGGATTTCCGTCTTGGTACCTACGCCGTCGCATCCGGTGACGATGACCGGTTCCTTGTAGGAGCTCAGGTCATAGGCGGCGGCAAAAAGACCGAAGGCCTGGTGCAGGGATCTCTGCTTTTGCGTTCTTTTAACGTGAGAGCTGATGTCGGATACGAAAGCGGCTGCTTCTTTGGTATCGACCCCCGATTGCTTGTAGGTTAGTTTGCCGGACATTGAACGGATGGACTGGGTGTGCCAGCATCCTAAAGGAAGGCTCCTGCCGCGGCGAGTGAAAAAAGAAGTATTTTTGCCATAGGCCGCGCAGGAGGAAGCCTTTTTATTCCACTTCTATCTTGCAGTCGCGCCAGAGCCACCAGGCATCCAGCGAGAATTTGCCCGGTCCCGTGTAGAAGAGGGTCAGGTAAATCAGCAGATAGATGGCGGCGAGCTCTTGTGCGCCCCAGCCGGAGAGGCCCAGGACGAGGAAGAGAGCCACGCACATGTTGATGATCAGGAGAAGGGAGGCCAGGCGGGTGAAGAGCCCCAGGAAGATGAGGATGGAACATCCGAATTCCGCGCCTACGCACAGCAGCAGGGACAGGAAGTTGCCGATTCCCAGCGGGTCCTGGAAAGCCGCCCAGTTTCCGCTGATGAGCATTCCCAGCTTGGGGATGCCGTGCACAAGCATCATCGCGCCTACGCCCAGGCGCAGCAATAGGACGCCGAAGTCCATGCTGGTGTTGGTGGAGAAAGAGCCCAGCAGGCAGCACGCGGATGATTTGCATTTATTCTGTTCCATGCACTGTAGACCGTTCGTGCGGCAGAAATGCTCAAATAAAATAGGATGAAATGAAATATCCGGAACCAGGAGGAAGCGGCCTGCTGCGCGGACGTTCCGTTTGAGGAGAAGCCGGGCACTTTCCACAGTTTCCGGCCTGCCGGCAGATACTGCCGCGCGGGTGGAGAAGGAGATAATGTTTCTTATTGAAGAGGCTGGCAGACAGCCTCTTCAATAGGTTTTTCAAGGGGTGTTCAATGCTTTTTTGCGGGAATCAGGCGGAAGGCGGAGGGGGATTTGGCGGATTTGATTTCCAGGGGCTTGGTCGGGTCCTTTTGAGTTTCCGCGCCTATGGTGATGATAAGCCTGTCTTTGGGGTGGATGACGGTGGCGTTTTCAAAGACGAGCGTATTGGAGCCGTCCGTCAGCTTCCAGCCGTCCAGCAGGATGCCGGAGTCTCCGGGATTGTTGATAATCACGTTGCCGGTGCCAGGTTCCAGCTTGGGGGAGGGCTGCTTGAGCTTCATGCTTTTTGCCAGCTTGGCGAAGGTGATTTCAGCAATGCGCCGCGCGCCCGGCTCCGTGGGGTGCAGGCCGTCCACATACCATTCCGGATGATCGGAAAGGGGGCGCAGCGCGTCAAAGAGGCCGACCTTGTGCTTGCGCGCCACGGTGGCGATCAGTTTTTCCGCTTCCGGACGGTTGGCCGCGGAGCCGTTGTCCGAGCCTGCGTATTTGCGCACATCCGGGTAGCAGTTGCCGGGGAACGCCTTTTTGTTGAGCGGGCCGCGGTAGTCCGGACCCAGCAGGCCCCAGGCGAAGAATCTGGCCTTGGGATTGGCGGATTTCCAGGCATTGAACAGGTCGTCATAACCCTTGGCGAACAGCTTGGGGTCCCACCAGCGGCCCGTATCGTTGATGCCCAGGTTGCAGATGTAAACGTCCGCCTTGAATTCCAGGGATTGCTTGTGTTCCTTGGTGCTGCCGTACCAGCGGCCCACTTGGCCCGGATAGTCGCCCGCCGTTTTTCCGGGGTTGCCGAATCCCCGGACGTCAAAGTCCGGGCCCATCAGCGTGCCGAGCACCTGCGGATACCGGGCATCTCCGGGTTTGAGGCCGGAGCCGAAGGTGATGCTGTCCCCCACGCAGGCTACTTTGGTGGGGACGGCCTGTGCCGCGGTGCCCAGGGAAAGGGCCGCGGCCAGGGAAGCGAAGAGAAGATGAAGGTTCATGGTATGGTGGAGTGAGAAGGGTTATTTTTTAGGAGTGGGCGCATCCGTGCGGAAGGGGCGGGCGGGGAGCTGGTCGCCGTTGACCAGGTTGGGGGTCACGAAGCGGTTCCAGCAGTACCGTGCGTGTTTGGGGGATTTGACCTCCGGGGAGGTGAGGCGGATGACAGCGGTGCTGCCTTTCCTGTTCGTGATTTCCGCCGTGGCGGGATGGTAAGCGCCGTCCGCCCCGGCAATTTCAAACTGGGCCGGTTCCTTGCCGTCCGTCGTGGTCAGGTCTTTGGCGTGTTCCAGTTGGATCAGAAGGGCGCTGCCGGAGGGTTTGAAGGCTTTGAAGGAGGGGCCTTCACAGGGAACCTTTTTGCCGTAAACCTTGTTGAGTGCCGTGTTCCCCGCGCGTTCTCCCACGGGACGCTTGAAGGGGGGGTGGACATCGGCGTTGGTGGAACCCAGGTCAATGGTGTTGACGCTGTAGACCTGCGGGACGGTTTTGGCTACCGTGTCCTGCAATTCCCGGAATTCTGGCCAGCCAGCACGGATTTTTGACGGATCGTTGATGCGGGGGAGCTGAATCATGACGAAGGGCATTTCCGGATTGCGGAAGGCTTTTCTCCAGGAGGAGATCATGGTTTTCAGCAGCATGCCGTTCTGTTCGTTGTCAATGATTTCAGCGTCGGATTCGCCCTGGTACCAGATGACGCCCGTGATGGGAAGGGCTGTCATCCACGCGATGCCGGATTCATAAAGGAACGCCGGTTTGTAAGGATGGTCCGGAGACCCCTGGTCCAGACGCGGGGAAATGTTTTTTCTGGCGCGTCCCCTTACCCAGTCGGAGATGAGGGGGGAGTCCAGCCAGTGGTTGCCGCGCAGGGTGCGGAAGCTGCTGTTGGCATTGATGACCTGCCGGGGAATCCACGCCGCTATTTCCGAGCCGCCCAGGGAGGAATGGATGATGCCTACCGGAATGCCGAGCCCTTCACGGAGTTTTTTGCCGAAGTAGTAGCCGACGGCCGCCATCGGGCCCGAGGCGGCGGGGGAACTGACGGCCCACTGCCCCTTATAGAATTTGTCCGTAGTGACGGCGTCAAAATCCTTGTCGGAATAGGGGGCGTTGTTCGTGTGGGCCTGTGGGACGTTGTTGAACAGGCGGAGCTGCTCGTCCGCGGAGGCGGCTATGTCTTCCTTGGCCGTGGAGGTCTGGTTCAGGCGGAACAGCATGTTGGACTGCCCGGAGGCCAGCCACACTTCTCCCACCAGCACGTCGTCCAGCTTGGAAGAGTCTCCGTTCTGGGTGGCCGTCAGCGTTTGTCCCTCTGCGCTGGGTTTCATGGGGGGCAGGGTGACGCTCCATTTTCCCTTGGAATCCGCCTTTGTTTTCAGGGAGGAGCTTCCGAAGGTGACGGTCACTTCCTTGTTGGGATCAGCCGTGCCGGAGACGGGCACGTTTTTCCCGTGGGGAAGGACCATGTGGGAACCGAATATCCGGTCGAATTGGGGAGCGGCCGCCCAAGCCGCATTCAGGGCGATGGCGGCAGCCAGGATGCATGGAGTATGGAGATGCATGATTTAACAGGTTATTTGAGAAGGAGTTCGTCCCGTGTGAGGCCGGTCAGCCGTCCGAGCCGTTTGATCAGGCGCGTCATGATGAAGACGAGGGCGACCAGGATGGGCACCCCGATGATCAGGAAACCCCACCAGGTGATGCTGCCGATGGCCACGTTGTAGGCCACCTGCTGTTCCGCCTCAGGCTGGCGCATGACGGAGGACATGAAGGAGAGGCTCAGGAAGAAGTTGCCGATGGAGGAGGCAACCAGCGTGCCCGCCAGAATCCAGGACGAGTTTGCCAGCAGGCGCTGGTAGGTCTGTTCCTCGCCGTTGGCGGCCACCGCCTGTTCTATCCTGCGCACGTCAAACAGCTCCGGCGTGTAAATGAACATGTTGAGAAGGGGGGAGCCGGTGGAGCGGGAGACGACGACCGCCGCCGCCAGGATGAGGGGAATCAGGGCCTCCTTTCCGGCAAACAGCCAGGGAGTGGCGCTGTGGATGCGCCCCTCCGGCCCGATGACGAAGATGCTGATGACGCCCGTCAGCAGCACGCCGGCCATGCCTACGCCGGACATCAGGTCAAATTTCCTGGTGACGACCAGGGAACGGATTCCATAGACCAGGGGAAGGGAAAGGGCGAAAACGAGCGCCCATACCGGGCCGATGTGCCAGAAGCTTTCCCCTGCCGGACGTTCCAGGGGATTGGCGGGGCCCGCGCTGCAGTAGTCCAGAATCAATACCGGGAGCAGGATGTTGATGAAAATTCCCAGCAGGGAGGAACGTGAGTTGTTTTGCGTTTTATCCATGAATTCGGAGGCAGGTACTTGTATCATACGCAGATGCGTCCCCGCAAGTTGCAACCCCGTGTGTGAATGTAAAGACCAGAAGCGGGGGGAGGCGGTTTTTTCCTCCGCAGGCGGCCTCGCGGAAATCGTGGCATCTGACGGCATCTTCCGTTCTTTTGGCTGGACACAGGTGTGAATAATGTTCAGCTTCTCCCGTGACTCTGACAGATCATTTTTCCCCCATGACTCAAACATCTTCTTTTTCGACGCTTGGCATTTCGCCGGAGATTCTGGAAGCCATTGAAGTGCTCGGCTTCGATACTCCTTCCGCCATTCAGGAGCAGGCGATTCCCGCTGCGATCGGAGGGTCCGATATCGTGGGGCTGTCCCATACGGGTTCCGGAAAGACGCTTGCCTTTGCCATTCCGGCCCTGGAGTGCATTGATCCCGAGGAGCGGAATGTCCAGGTGCTGGCCCTTTGCCCCACGCGGGAACTGGCCGTCCAGATTTGCCGGGAGGTGGACAAGCTGGCCCTGTTCATGGACGGCGTTTCCGCCGTTCCCATTTATGGCGGTTCCTCCTTCCGCCCGCAATTGGACGCCCTGCGGCGCGGGGTCCAGTTCGTGGTGGGAACGCCCGGCCGCGTCATGGACCTGATGGAGTCCGGTGCGCTGAAGCTGGACAATCTCCGCATGCTGATTCTGGATGAAGCGGACGAGATGCTGGACATGGGCTTTCTGGAAGATATTGAACGTATTGCGGAGTTCATGCCGGAAACGAAGCAGACCCTGTTTTTCTCCGCCACCATGTCTCCGGAAATCAACCGGCTGGTGAACCGGTTCATGAAGGACCCCGTCCAGATCACCATTGAGCGGCCCACGCTGACGGTGCCCACCATTGAACAGTCTTATTATGAGGTGGTATTTTCTTCCCGGATTGAGGTGCTCAGCCGCTTGCTGGACACAGGGAAGATCAAGATGGGGCTGGTTTTTGCCAATACCAAGAAAGTGGTGGACGACATCGTGGACGGCCTGACGGCCCGGGGTTATCCCGTGGACCGCCTCCACGGGGACATGCCCCAGATCATGCGGGAGCGCGTGATGGATTCCTTCCGCAAGGGGAGCCTGCGTCTGCTGGTGGCTACGGATATTGCCGCCCGCGGCCTGGATGTGGACGATGTGGATGCCGTGGTGAATTTTGAACTGCCGCGTGATCCGGAGGATTACGTGCACCGCATCGGCCGCACGGCGCGCGCCGGGCGCAAGGGGAAGGCCATCACTTTTATGGGGCGCCGTGATTTTTCCCTGATGAGCCGCATTGAGCGCTTCATCGGCGTCAAGCTGACTCCGGAACCCGTGCTGACCGCCGTTCAGGTGGACCAGCTCCGGACGGAATCCTTGGTGGATGACATTCTGGAACGCCTCAAGCCGGATGCCGTTCTGCCGGAGGAATTGAAGGAAGTGGAAGCCGCTCCGGAAGCCATGGCCGCCGCCCTGTTTGATTTGCTCCGGGAGCGCACGCACCGGGAAGTACAGCCCATTCCGGAGGACAAGCCCGCCCGCAGGACGCGCCATGTATCCCAGCCCGGAGAAGAGGCGGAGAGCCCGCAAAAGGGAGATTCCTGGCAGCACAAGGGGGATACGGTCACACTGTTCATGAACGGCGGCAAGATGATCGGCCTGCGGCCCAAGGACATCGCCGGATTGTTTTACAATACGGTGGAAATGGAGAAGGGCGCCGTGGGCGATATCCGGATTTTCCCCAAGCATTCCCTGATTGAGGTGGACGCTTCCGTAGCTCCCCAGCTCCTGGACGCCCTGGCTACGGCCACCGTCTGCGGGTATGAGGTCAACGTCCGCGAGGACAAGGGCACGCCGGAATATTCCGACGGGCCGCGTCCGCCCCGCCGCAGCGGAGGTTTCCGCGGCGGCTACCGCGGAGACCGGGACCGGAGCGACCGCGGCGGATTCAGGGGAAACCGCGGAGGCTTCCGCAGTGACCGTGGTGAACGCTGGGGCGACCGCCCCCGCAGGGACGACAGGAAGAAGCGGTTCTGACGCTTCCGCGGTTCCGGACACGTTACTTGCGTCCTTCCGGAAACGGTTTTTTCCACGGGAGCGGCTGCTTTACTGGAGTTTCAGTTCCATGGGCACGGGGTCCGGATTCAGGAGGATGCCTTTCCGGTAGGCGGTCCCCGCCTCCTCGGCGCCGTTTTTGTACTGCTTCCACAGCCTATGCAGCGTATCCCGGTTGCCTGGGATGCGCAGGAAATCGGTGTGGGCCTTGTTGGCGTGTTTGCTCCATGGAGCCATGTCCCTGGCGGATTTCAGCATTTCCAGTCCGGCAGACAGTTCCTTTTTTTAAATGGCGCCCTGCCATGCAGATTTGGAAGATCTGCCGTTCCGGCACGCCGTATGCCTCCGGATTCCAGGCGCTCCCCCTGTAAACGATGAACAGATCCTTATTCTCTTTTTCGGCTTGTGCGGCGGCTTTTTCCAGGTCAGCCATTCACACGTCCAGCCCGCAGAGCGTAACGGAGGGAAGCAGAAGGGCGGATGCAATCAATAGAGTATGGGGCAGTTTCATAGTTTTTTCACTATAGGTTTGATACAGCAATCATCAATTCCCTTCCCGTTTAATTATCTTGAGAGATGGGAGAATTCATGTAAGATCGCGCTCTGTTTTAACGTTTCCCTACAGTCTATTTTCATCTGAATCATGAAGCTGGTATCTTTCCTATCCGTTCTTCTGACTGCCCTGGTTCCGTGCATGAGCGCTTCCGGGCAGGCTGCGAAGCCCGCCGCCCGGGCCGTCAAGAATTCAAAACCCAATGTTATTTTTATTCTGGTAGACGATATGGGCTGGGGCGATCTGGATTCCAACTGGAGCCAGCAGAAGCTGAACGGGCGGACGGTGGACAGGAAGAACGAGTTCAAGACCCCGGCTTTGTCCGCGCTGGCCCGGGAGGGGATTCAACTGCGCCGGCATTATTCCGCCGCTCCGGTCTGCGCTCCGGCGCGCGCCTCCCTGCTGCTGGGGGTGCACCAGGGGAATTCCCGCGTGGTGAGGAACAACCGCTTTGACCATCCCATTGAAGATTCCCATACGCTGGGCACCGTGATGCGTGATGCCGGTTATGACACCGCCGCCATCGGCAAGTGGGGCGTGGGCGGCGGCGGCGAAAGCCATGGTCCGGTGACGGGCGGTCCCCACCAGCGCGGTTTCAATTATTTTTACGGCATCCTGGACCATCTGGCCGGGCATTTCCATTATCCTTCCGAATCCCGTGACATTTTCGAGTACAACGGTTACGCCTCCAATCCCGAATGGAAGAATATCAAGGACAAGGTTCCCCAGACCGCCTATTCCACGGATTTGTTTGCCGCCCGCGCCAAGCAGTGGATCGTGGACCAGCGCAAGTCCGCCCGCAAGACCGGCAAGCCGTTTTTCCTGTACCTGGCTTTTCCGGCCCCTCACGGCAGCCTGGTGGTTCCCGGAACGCCCTATCCTTCCGGCGGCGGTTTGAAAGGCGGCCTGCAATGGGTGAAGAAGAACGGCACGGAGTCCGTAAATACGGCTTTTGACGCCAAGGCGGAAAAAGACAAGGACACGTACATTTATCCGGACAATGCCCGTTTCCCGAATGAAGTGGCCAAACGGCATTCCACCATGATCCGCCGCGTGGATGACGCCGTGGCGGATTTGATTCATCTGCTGAAGGATTTGAAGATCGACAACGATACGATGATCGTCTTCACGTCCGACAATGGCCCCCACAATGAAGGAGGAGCCGATACCAAGCACTGGCATGGTGCGCAGAACCCGCAGTTTTTCAAGAGTTACGGCATGATGGACGGCATTAAGCGCGACTGTTGGGAAGGCGGTATGCGCGTGCCTACGCTGGTACGCTGGCCCTCCCGCATTCCCAAGGGCCAGATCAGCCTTCAGCCGGGCCAGTTCCATGACTGGCTGGCTACGCTGGCGGATGCCGCCGGGGTGCCGGTTCCTGCGCGCAGCGACGGAGTTTCCCTGCTGCCGACGCTGACGGGCCATGCAGACCAGCAGAAGCCCGGCATTGTTTATTCCGAGTACAACCATGGGGGCAAGACGCCCGGCTACAAGGATTTCCTGGGCGAACACAAGGGAGCGGAACGGGGCCAGCAGCAGATCGTCTTTGTGGACGGCCTGAAAGGCCTGCGCATGGGGGTGAAGGATGCGGACAAGGATTTCATGATTTTCGATACCCTGAATGATCCGCAGGAAAGCAAGGACCTTGCTTCCTCCAAGCCGGAGCTCCAGGCCCGCATGAAGGCCGCTGCCCTGTCCAACCGGCGTGCCTCCCTTCCTTCCAAGACGGTTTTTGATACGGCGCTGGTCCCGGCAGTGGAGACGGAAGGGACCGCCTCCCCCGGCTTGAAGTGGTCCCTCTATGAAGGAGAGTTCCCCTGGGTTCCGGATTTCCGTCAGCTCAAGAAGCAGGCTGCCGCGCGCGGCGTGGCTCCGTCGCCGTCCGTCAAGATGAACGGACCCCGGAAGCGCGGGGTGGAATTGACGGGGTTTGTGAAGGTGCCCGCTGACGGGGAGTATACGTTTTACCTGTCCACGGACGCGAACAAGGGGAGCAAGGCCTTTGTCCGCCTGCACGGCATGGAGTTGATTGACGCGGACAAGACTTACGAACCGGGCTCCGAGGTTTCCTCCGATTTGGGCGACGGGAAGAATCCCGTTTATTTGAAGGCCGGGCTGCATCCCATCCGCATCAGCTACGTGGGCAATGCCGGTCCCGCCTCCAAGCTGGTCTTGAAGTGGGAAGGCCCCGGCTTGTCCAAGCAGGAGATTCCCGCGTCCGCGTTCAGCCATGACGGCGGGGCCGAATAAAAACCTTCGATGAGCGACCTTTACGAGTACCAGGCGATTGACGGTTCCTCCAAGGGACCCGTCTCCCTGGTGCTTCTGATTCAGGCCCGCAACCATGGGCGGCTGTCCAACCGTACCCTGGTGAGGAAGCTTCCCGACGGGGGCTGGCAGCCGCTGTCTTCCTTCATTCCCTACATGACCGTCATGGATGCCGATATGGAGGAATCAGCCATGCCGGAGCCCGAAACCGGGGGAGAGCCCGCCATTCCCGCCTGGACGCGGAAGAAGTATTGGACGCGCATCATTAAGGGATGGTGCAGTTTTGAAGGACGTGCCGGAAAACAGGAGATGCGCGAGGTTTATTCCACCATGGGCATCGCGTGGCTGGTCGTGGCAGGGGTTCCGTCCATCATGAAAAGCGGTTTTTTTTCCGTGTCCCCCCTGTTGGAGCTGCTTTTTCCCCTGGCTTACGTGGTGCTTCCCGTGTTGTTTCTCCCCCTGGCGGCTACGATGGTGCGGCGCCTGCATGATGTGGGGAAAAGCGGCCTTTTCCTGATATGGCTGGCCGTGCCCGTAGCGGGCTGGCTGCTGTTGCTGTATTTGTGTTATGGGGAGAGCCTGCCGGGAGAGAACAAGTACGGTGATCCGCCCTGGAGTTGAAGAATGAAGCCGGAAGCTGGACGCATTGAAGGAGAACAGGCCGGGATGGAACGTCCGGTTAAGGGAATTTCTGCATGATTGCGGCATTGAAAATGAACAGCTTTTTTGTTATACTGATTATTCTGGTTCAAAGCGCTGCCCATGGCTTCTCCCAGATGGAATTCACCATTGGCCTTTTTGATGGCGGCAGGAGCAGAGTGGTTCCGGTAACCGTTTATCAGCCGGAGAAGGAAAGCTCCGAGACAAAGGTAATCATTTTCAATCATGGCTATGACGGAAACAGGAACGTCAAATCCAGCCAGACATATTCCTATTTGAACCGTTTTCTTGCAGGAAAGGGGTATTATGTAATCAGCATACAGCATGAATTGCCCCAGGATCCGCTTCTGGCAATGGAAGGGAATTTGATGGAGGCCCGCATGCCGAATTGGGAAAGGGGAGTGGAAAATATCCTGTTTGCCATTCAGGAGTTCAGGAAGCTGAAACCGGGATTGGATTGGGGAAAGCTTATTCTCATAGGGCACTCAAACGGAGGGGACATGGTCATGCTTTTTGCGGCCAGGCATCCCCTTTTGGTCGATAAGGCCATTTCCCTGGATCACCGCAGGATGAAGATGCCGAGAATCCGGAAACCGCGGCTGTATACCTTGAGGGGATGTGATTATGAGGCGGACGAGGGAGTGCTGCCCGGTATAAAGGAGCAGGAGGAGTTTCATATGAGGGTGGTGAAGCTGGAGGGAGTTACGCATAGCGGCATGGGAGGGGGCGGAACGGAGAAACAGCACGAGCTGGTCAATCGGTTTGTACTTGAGTTTATCAAGTGAGGTCCGGGTTGCCCGTTGGTGGCGCGATGCCCAGGGAAGAGATTTTCCTCGAAGGCGCGGTCTTGTTCTGCGGAAATAGAAAGGGCCGTCCCCAATAAATGGAACAGCCCCTTCCAGGTTGAAAGTTATATTTGGCGTTACGCTTCCACGGCCTTGGAGAATTCCTCCACCGTGTCACAGGTGCAGACCAGGTTCCGGTCCCCGTAGACATTGTCCACCCGGCCCACGTACGGCCAGAATTTGTGGATGCGCAGGCCGGATACCGGGTAGGCCGCTTCACTGCGGGAGTAGGGGTGCCGCCATTCGTCGGCAGAGACCATTTCCGCGGTATGGGGGGAGTTTTTCAGGACGTTGTCTTCCTTGTCCGCCGTGCCGTTGATGACGGCCGTGATTTCCGCATGAATGCGTTCCATGGCTTCGATGAAGCGGTCCAGTTCCTCCTTGGGTTCCGATTCCGTGGGTTCCACCATCAGGGTTCCCGGGACAGGGAAGGACATGGTGGGGCCGTGGAAGCCGTAGTCCATGAGCCGCTTGGCGATGTCATCCACGGTGAGGCCGGCGTCATGGGTGAGCTGGCGCGGATCCAGGATGCATTCATGGGCCACCAGCCCCTTGTTGCCGGAGTAGAGGACCGGGAAGAGGGGTCCGAGTTTTTTAGCGATGTAGTTGGCGTTCAGGATAGCCATTTCCGTGGCTTCCTTGAGGCCTTCCGGTCCCATCATGGACAGGTACATCCAGCAGATGGCGGCAATGGAGGCGCTTCCCCATGCTGCGGAGGCCACAGCTCCTTCCTCATGGCCCAGCGTGAGGTGGCCGGGCAGGAAGGGAACGAGGTGTTCCGCCACGCCGATGGGTCCGATGCCGGGACCGCCGCCGCCGTGCGGCATCGCGAAGGTTTTATGCAGGTTCAGGTGGCAGACGTCCGCGCCGATGCAGCCGGGGCACGTCAGCCCCACCTGGGCGTTCATGTTGGCGCCGTCCATGTACACCTGGCCGCCGTTGGCGTGGACGATGTCGCAGAGTTCCCTGATGGTCTGTTCATACACCCCGTGCGTGGAGGGGTAGGTGACCATGATGCAGGAGAGGTTGTCCCGGTGGGTTTCCGCCTGGGCTTTCAGGTCCTCCATGTCGATGTTGCCGCCTTCGTCACATTTGACAGGCACCACCTTGAGGCCCGCCATGGCGGAGGAAGCGGGGTTCGTTCCATGGGCGGAGGTCGGGATGAGGCAGACGTCGCGGTGGCCTTCCCCTGCGTGCTTCTGGTAGCGGCGGATGGCCAGCAGGCCGGCGTATTCCCCTGCCGCGCCCGCGTTGGGCTGGAGGGAGACGGCGGCAAAGCCCGTGATTTTCGCCAGGCGGTCGGACAGGACGGAGAGCATTTCCCGGATGCCTTCCGACTGGTCCGCCGGAACAAAGGGATGCAGGGAGCTGGTTTCCGGCCACGTGATGGGGATCATCTCGGAAGCGGCGTTCAGCTTCATCGTGCAGGAGCCCAGAGGGATCATGGCTTCGTTCAGGGCCAGGTCCCGTGATTCCAGACGGCGGATGTAGCGCATCATTTCCGTTTCGGAATGGTAGGAGTTGAAGGCCGTTTCCGTGCAGAAGGGCGTCTGGCGCGTATGGACTGGGGCCCAGGCGGGAGTCTCGCAGCAGCAGGGGGCAGAGGTTTCCGCGCCCGCAAGGGCGGAGGCCAGCGCCTCTACGTCTGCGCAGGTAGCGGTTTCGTCCAGGGAAATGGTGACGTGGCCGGCATCCACCTTGCGGATGTTGTAACCCGCTTCCAGGGCTTTCCGGACCATGGCGTCCGCCTGGCCGGGGACGGTCAGCAGCAGGGTATCAAAGAAGTCCTTGTTTTCAATGGTGATGCCGGCGTTCGTGAGCGCCTTGTACAGGCTTTTGGTTTTCCGGTGGATTTCCGTGCCGATGCGCTTGAGGCCTTCCTGCCCGTGGTATACGGCGTAGAAAGCGGCCAGCACGGCCAGAAGCACCTGGGCGGTGCAGATGTTGGAGGTGGCCTTGTCGCGGCGGATGTGCTGTTCCCGCGTTTGCAGGGCCAGGCGGTAGGCCGGGCGGCCCTGGGTGTCTATGGACATGCCGATGAGGCGGCCGGGCATGCGGCGCTTCAGGGCGTCCGTGCAGGACATGTAGGCGGCGTGGGGGCCGCCGAAGCCCATCGGAACGCCGAAACGCTGCGTGTTGCCAATGCAGATGTCAGCCCCGAAGGCGCCGGGTTCCCGGATGACGGTGAGGGCCATCAGGTCCGCCGCCACGACGCAGAGCGCGCCCGTGGCATGCACGCGGGAGAAGAAGTCCGTGTAGTCGCAGATGCGGCCGAGCGTGTCCGGATACTGGACGAGCGCCCCGGCCAGGTCCGCGCCGACGGAGGCGGGGTCAAAGGAGGTCCAGTCCCCCACCAGGATGTTGACGCCCTGGAAGGCGGCGCGGGTGCGGATGACGCTGATGGTCTGGGGGTGGCAGGTGTCCGCCACAAAGAAGGTGTTTGCCTTGGGGCGTGCGTTCCGGCACATGGTGACGGCTTCCGCGGCGGCGGTGCCTTCATCCAGCAGGGAGGCGTTCGCCACCGGCAGGCCCGTCAGGGAGGAGACCATGGTCTGGAAGTTCATGAGCATTTCCAGGCGTCCCTGGGCGATTTCCGGCTGATAGGGCGTATAGGCCGTATACCAGCCGGGATTTTCCAGTACGTTGCGCAGGATGACGGAGGGCGTGATGGTGCCGTAGTAGCCCTGGCCGATGAAGGTTTTCAGAAGCTTGTTTTTCCGGAGGATGGAACGGAGTTCCTCCAGGGCTTCCGTTTCCGATTTGGCTGCGGGCAGATCCAGGGGATCCTGCATCCGGATGTCTGCGGGAACGATGTCCGCAATGAGTTCATCAAGAGTTTGGTAGCCGAGGCTGTCAAGCATCTCCCGGCGTTCTTCCCCCTGGGGGCCGATGTGCCGTCTGGCAAAGTCTGAGTGGGTATTCATGTGGTATCTGGCAGGTAATGGAGCCCGGCCGCGGGGGCCGGGTTAAATTCAAAATGCCCCGGGATGGAATCACCGGGGCGGGGGAGGGAGGAACGGGTCAGGAACAGTATTCCTCGTAGTCCGTGGCGTTCATCATGTCTTCCGTTTCCGTGGGAACGTCCAGGCGGATTTTGTACAGCCAGCCTGCTCCGTAGGGATCGGAGTTGATGAGGGAGGGATCATTGGAAAGTTCTTCATTCACTTCCAGGATTTCACCGGAAACCGGGGTGTACACGTCACTGGCGGCCTTGACGGATTCCACGACGGCGACGGGGTCGCCGGCGGCAACGGTGGCGCCTACTTCGGGAAGGTCTACAAAGACTACATCGGAGAGTTCGGCCTGTGCATGGTCTGAGATGCCGATGGTGCCGATGTCCCCGTCAATTTCAATCCATTCGTGATCCTTGGAATACAGCAGATTTTCTGGTACGTCGTGCATAAGATGTAATTGTTTGAGGTGAGAGTGTAGTAAAATGCAGTGTTTGTCAGTTTATTTTTGCGCCGTAGTGTCAACCTTTCTTATAAAAGGGTTTTTTAACTACCACGGCAGGGAATTTCCTTCCCCTTACGTCAATTTCCAGCTCGGTGCCGACCTTGGCATGGGCGACAGGCAGGTAGGCCAGGGCAATGCCCTTCATCAGTGAAGGAGAGAGCACGCCGCTGGTAAGTTCTCCGATGGCTTCTCCTCCGGGAACGTGAACGGCATAGTGGGCGCGGGGAGGAGCTCCCTTGCCGGTGTATTCAATAGCCACCAGGCGCTGGGTGAGGCCGTTGGCTTTCTGTTCACGAAGAATGTCGGCGCCGGTGAAGTCCGTATCCAGCGCGCAGAAGAAGCCGAGCCCGGCTTCCAGAGGCGTTTTGTCCGGAGCGAGGTCGGAACCGTTCAGAGGATAGCACATTTCCAGGCGCAGGCTGTCGCGCGCGCCCAGGCCGCAGGGCTTGGCGCCTGCGTCAAGGAAGGCTTCAAACCATTTGACGCCTTCCCGGGCCGGACAGAAGAATTCAAAGCCGTCTTCCCCGGTATAGCCGGTGCGGCAGACGAGGAGGTCCGTTCCGTCCACCGTGATGCGGGAGATGCCGTTGCGGGGGGGGAGCTCCACGCCGGGAATGACGCGGGCGAAGATTTCTCCGCATTTGGGGCCCTGGACGGCCAGGCCCACATATTCGTCGGAATGGTTTTCCAGGACCACGTCCGCGGGCTTGTGGGCGGAGAGCCACGCGAAGTCTTCGTCAATCTTGGAGGCGTTCACCACCACGAAGAAGGTTTCCGGCTCCATCCGGTACAGGATGAGGTCATCAATGACTCCGGCCCGGTCATTGAGCATGATGGAGTATTGCCCCTGGCCGATGTCCAGTTTATTGATGTCATTGGTCAGCATGGAGTTCAGCCATGCAGCCGCTGCGGCGCCGGCCACCGTGAACTGGCCCATGTGGGAGATGTCAAAGATGCCGCAGGCTTCGCGCACGGCTTTGTGTTCGTCCAGGATGCCGGTGTACTGCACCGGCATGTTCCAGCCGGCGAAGGGAACCATTCTGGCTCCCAGTTCAACGTGCTTGGCTGCCAAAGGGGTGGATTTGACGTCGGGATCAGTCATGAGGCGATGTGAAGGTTATGAGCAATCTGCTCTCTGCATCAGGAAAAGTCAATGGAATTCCGGTAAAGCTTTGGGCTAAACATTGAAGCGGAATTCGACCACGTCTCCGTCCTTGACGACATATTCCTTTCCTTCAATGCGCAGCTTGCCGTGCTCCCGCGCTCCGGCCTTGCCGCCGCAGGATACCAGGTCGTCGTAATGCACCACTTCCGCAGCGATGAAGCCGCGTTCAAAATCCGTGTGGATGACGCCCGCCGCCTGGGGGGCCTTGGCCCCGGCCGGGATGGTCCAGGCCCGCGTTTCCTTGACTCCGGTGGTGAGGTAGGTGCGCAGGCCCAGAAGGTGGTACACGGCGCGGATGAGGTCGGAAACGCCGGAATCCTGCACGCCCAGGGATTCCAGGAATTCGCGGGCTTCTTCATCCGAAACGTCGATGAGTTCTTCTTCAATCCGGGCGGAGATGACAATGGCCTCCGCGTTGTGGTGTTCCGCCACGTATTTTTTCACCTGGGAGACGTAGGGGTGCGCGTCCGGATTGTTGATGGCGTCCGCCAGTTCGTCTTCATTGACGTTGCAGGCAAAGATGCTTTTTTTGTCCGAAAGGAGCTGGAAGGAATGGAGCAGCTTGCGTTCGTCGTCATCCAGTTGCGATTCAAAGGTGAGGGCCGGATTGCCCTCATTCAGGTGGGGCAGCAGCTTGGTGATGAGGGCCACCTCCGCCTTGGCTTCCTTGTCTCCGCTGCGGGCCTTGCGCTCCCGGGAGGAAAGCCTTTTGTCCATGGTGGCGATGTCCGCCAGAATGAGCTCCGAATTGATGATTTCAATGTCGCGCAGGGGGTCCACGGAACCAAGCTCGTGGATGATGTCGTCATTGTCAAAGCAGCGCACCACCTGCACGATGGCGTCCACTTCACGGATATTCGCTAGGAACTGGTTGCCCAGTCCGGCTCCTTCCGAGGCACCCTTGACCAAGCCGGCAATGTCCACGAATTCAATGAGCGTGGGGATGATTTTTTCAGAGCCGGACATGTCGGAAAGCACTTGCAGGCGGGAGTCCGGCACCGTGACCATGCCCACGTTCGGGTCAATGGTGCAGAAGGGATAATTGGCCGCCTGGGCCTTGCGGGTCCTGGTGACCGCGTTGAAGAGGGTGGACTTGCCGACGTTGGGGAGACCTACAATACCTGCCTGTAACATAGGCAGGACTGATAGCGGCTCACGCCGTGAAAGTCAAATACCAATTGCCGCCGTGCATTTATGCGGCGTCACCCAGGGCCCATTTGAGCAGGTTTTCAGATTCCGCCCAGATGCGGGACGGATGGCAGCCGAGAACGACGACGATGACATGGCGGCCGTTGAAGCCGGCGGAGGAGACCAGGCAGCGGCCGGCGGCGTTCGTGTAGCCGGTTTTCATGCCGGTGACCCACGGGTGCTGGGTGAGCAGCTTGTTGGTGTTTCTCAGCAGAAGCGTCTTGCCGTTGGCGCGGGTGAAGGCGTACTGGCGTTTGCAGATGATGTTGCGCAGTTCCGGATTGCGGTAGACGTAATAGGCGCAGCGGGCCATGTCAATGGCGGTGGAGTACTGGTCTGCGGGGAGGCCATTGGGGTTGACGAAGCGGGAGTTGTACATGCCCATCTGGCGCGCCTTGGCATTCATCAACTGGGCGAAACGGGGAACGGACCCCGCCGTGTCGCGGGCCAGGGCCACGGCTACGTCATTGAAGCTGCGGATCATCAGGGCATTGAGCAGTTCCCGGCGGGAATAGACTTCTCCGGCGCGGAAGCCCAGCTTGGTGGGATCCGCCTTGGTGTCGGAAGGCTGGATAACCACCTTCCTGTCCAGGCTGCCGTGTTCAAGGACGACCATGGCCGTCACGAGTTTCTGCGTGCTGGCTACCTGGCGGTGCTGGAGTCCGTTGTGGGAAAAAAGCACTTTTCCGGTGAGGGCGTCCATGACGCAGGCGCTGGCACAGCGGGGCGTGCGCGGGGCGCTCGGCGGAATGGCTACCGGACGCGTGGGAAAGTTGGCGGGGCGGGGAAGGGCGTTGGCTACCGGCTGGGAAAGCTGCGGGGGAACAGGCGTTGCCAGGGGGATGTAATCACTTGAATCCCCATACGATTGGCAGCTTGTGGAGCTCAGGCAAAGGGTGAATCCTGCGAGAAGGGCGAACAAACGCATGTCTTGTTGCTACAGTAAGAAGTTTCATTCATCAAGCCCAAACTCCGCATTTGAAAGGGAGTTGGACAAAAAAAGGCCGCGGGTTGTTTGATCCGCGGCCTTTTCTCTCTATTAACTACCTATGGAACCAAAAACCACCCTGGACGGATTTTGAGTTACTTTTCCCACCCGTCGGATAGATCTTGTGAAGGGTGAGACTTTATCCCGCAAAAAGATGTTCAAAATATGTCCGTAAACGGTTATTTTTTTAAGAAATATTTCTGCATGTTTTTGTGTTTGCATTAATATAAACACGTTATGGGGTTTTGGCCCTGCATATACTGTCTGTTGCAGGCATGAGAGTTCTTCCGCAGGCCTTGAAGCGCGAGGGATCTTCCCTTGTTGACATATTTAATTTCTGGAATAATAACTGTTAGGAGGTAGCTTGACGGCTGTTTTAGATGTTTGAGGGTATTTGTTTTGCATCATGAGAAGAAAGTTTTTTTTGCCGGAAGCAGCCCGGAAGCAAAGAAAAAAGTCATTGCGCAGCATAGACGATTATGGTTCCTTACCATAAATTTGAATCATCATGAAAGTTTCCGTCCTGTTTTTGTCACTGGTAGCCTCCTGCATGGCCTGCGCCGAAGTTCTTCCGTTCAAGACGCCCTCTTTTGATACCAAGAGATGCGCTGACAGCGCCAAGTCCTCCGTGTCCATGGAGCAGAAGGAAACGTGCGTTGAAGTGAAGCTGCTGGACGGGGAGAACAGCATGGAGGCAATGATTCCCTTCCGGGACAAGAACGATTACAGTAACCTGGCCGTTTTTGAAAAGGCATTTGCCAAGGAGAATATTTCAAAGAAGCTTGATATTTTGAAGAAGGTGGAACCGAGGCTGGTCAAGACCATTATCCGGGGCAAGGAGGTGAAATGCCCGGTGGTGCCGCTCGTTTCTCCGATCAAGGGGGAGGACGGCTTGATGCTGGCGCTTTTCCTGGCGTCCTATGAAAAGATAGATTTCAAGGCCCAGCAGGAAGGCCGCTTTCAGAAGAAAAGAAACCCGGACGACATCAAGTTTGTATATGGAGTGATTTTTGAAGTTTCCGATCCCGTGTCCAAGAAGAAGCTGGCCGCCCCAGTCAAATGGGAGCAGGCGGAGACGATTTCCGCCTGGATTGATGCCGTGCGCAAGGAGGTTAAGCAGTAGGAGCTTTTTTCTGTTCCTTTAACCGTGCTGACGCGGGCTGCCGCCGTCCAGGGGGGGGCGCCCTGCCTACTGTTGAGGCATTTCCGGAAAGGGAGGAGAACTGTCTAGTGTCCCTTGTGGTTGATGGAAAAGTATCCGCCTGCATCCGGCGTGATTTGCCCTGCAATTTGCATTCTGGACAGAAGCGGCGTAATGGCGCATGCCGGTTTCCCCAGTGAGGCGCAGAGGGTGTCAATGGTATTGAAGCCCATCCTGACGGCATGGAGGATTTCCTTTTCCTCCGCAGTGGGAGGCAGCGGAGGTGCAGCGGCGGAAAGGGAGGATGGGGAAAAAAGGGGTAGACCCTGTTCCGGGGCGGTCCATTTCATGTCATTCAGGATGTCGGAGGCTCCGGCGGCCAGCGTGGCTCCGTCCCGGATGAGGGCGTGGCAGCCGTCGGAGGAATGCCGGTCAACCGGGCCGGGAATGCAGAAGACCTCCCGTCCCTGTTCCCCTGCCGTCCGCGCCGTGATCAGGGCTCCGCTGCGTCCGGAGGCTTCCACCACCAGCGTCGCGCGGCTCCAGCCGCTCACGATGCGGTTGCGCATGGGAAAGGTGGTGCGGGAGGGGGGCAGCTCCATCGGGAATTCGGAGACTACCGCTCCATGGCCGTCCGCAATGCGCTGCGCCAGGTTTCTGTTTTCCCATGGATACAGCTTGCTGAGGCCCGCTCCGATGACGGCGACGGTGCGTCCCCCCGCATCCAGGGCTCCCGTATGGGCCTCCGTATCCACGCCGCGCGCCAGTCCGGAAATGACGGTTACCCCGGCCTCCGCCAGGTCATGAGAGACGGTTCTGGCGCATAGCCTGCCGTAGTGGGTGGCCATGCGTGAACCGACGACGGCGATGGAGCGTTCGGAATCCCCCGCGGTCCAGGATCCCCAGGAATAAAGGACGATGGGCGCGTCCGTCAGCTCGCGCAGGGCGGCGGGATAGGAGGCGTCAAAGACCGTGGTGACCGTGGCCCCCGCCTTATCCGCCAGTTCCAGCTCCCGGTACGGATTGACGATGCTCCGCCAGGATGAGATGTGGCGAGCCAGCTGTGCCCCGATGCCGGGAATATCCATCAGCATGGAGGCCGGAGCTTCCAGAACCAGTTCCGGAGAGGCGAATACCTGCATGAGGCGCATGACCCTGACAGGGCCCAGCCCCGGTATCAGGTTCAGGGTTATGGCGGCTTCCCGGGGCGTCATGAATAAGGAGTCAGTTCCTGGTAAACGTCCAGATGGGCCTGAATCATATCCTCCATCTTGTAAGGGGAGGGTATGTGACGGGGCAGGGGAGGGGGCTGGGCGTACCAGCGGGAAAGCAGGTCAGCCATGGAGGAAGCGTCCCCCACGGCGATGTTTCCTTCCGGCAGGAAGGCGTCCAGTTGTTCCTTGACTCCGCCGTGGGCGTACCCGGCAACGGGTCTGCCCAGGGCGAGCGCCTCAAGGGTTGATTTGCCGAAGGCCTCCGGGCTTTTGGTCAGGGAAAGAGTGACGGAACAGGTGGAAATGATGTCCCGCAGGTCCTGGCGGTGGCCGGTCCAGGTGAAGGCGTGGGAGACGCCGGCCCGCTCAATTTCCCGGAGGACTTCGTTTTTATATTCTTCCTTTCCCTTTTTGGTCTCTCCTACGATGACGGCGTGGGCCGGAATTCCCCGTTCCAGAAGCTGTCTTACAATGGGAATCAGGTCCAGCTGCCCTTTCAGGCGCGTGATGCGGCCTGGCAGGCACAGGGTGAATTTTCCCTTGAGCTCGGGATAGGACATATGCCAGCCCGTGAGCCATTCCCGGGAAGGGGAGTAGTCCGGGTGGTGCTGGTCCGGGGAAATGGCATTGGGGATGATTCTGATATGGTTCTCGGGAGTGGACGGATAATGGGTGAGGATGTAGTCCCGGATGCAGTTGGAAACGGCAATCACCCGTTCCCCCCGGCTCATGATGGCGGAGTACCGGTTGACGGAGTAAAAGCCGTGCACGCTGGTGACGAGGCCGGGCCTGTCTTCCGGCGGCAGTTTTTTCCATGCCAGGTAGCCTACCCAGGCGGGAACGCGGGAATGAAGATGCAGGATGTCCGGCCTGACGGCCTGGAGCAGGGCGCGGAGGGCGCCGATGCGGAAGAAGGTGGCGAGGCTTTTTTTGCCGATCGGCATCAGGATGTGGCGGGAGCCTTCCTTTTCCAGCCGGGGAACCAGGCGTCCGCCGCCGGAGACGACGATGTTTTCCACGCCCCGGGCGGAAAGGCCGCTGCCCAGTTCCATGACGACTTGTTCCACGCCTCCGGATTCCATGGAGGGGACGAGATGTACTATTTTCATAAGGCGTGGAGTTGGGGAAAGAATCTGGTGAGGATGTAGTCTGCGGCGCGGTCCGCCTCCAGAAGGGGGGCTCCGGGCGCTGCCAGGCGGAAGCCCTGCTTTTTCCAGTCCCGGTATCCGGTGACCAAGCCTTCCTTTTCCAGCATTTCCAGGCCGGACAGGATGCGGGATTTACGGTTGCCGTGGCGGCGGGGGACAGCCAGGACGCCTACGGGCGCCCCCGCGCCCAGCGCTTCATATACCATGGAGACGCTGTCCTGGCTGACCCAGGTGGCGGAGGCGTGCGCCAGATGCCGCGCTACCCACCCCGGCTGCGTTTCCTCCACTGGAACGACGGTGATCTCCGGAACGGCCGTCTGGATTTTCTCTGCAAAGCCCGTCGGCGTCCGGCGCGAGGTGGTCAGCACGATGTTGCCGGGGGTGTTGATGCTGATGTCCGAGAGCTGGTTGAGCATGGCTTCGTCATCCCAGTCAAAATCCTTGCTGGGACCTCCGATGAGGATCAGGGTGATGTCCTTCGGGATGGAGGGGTCAGGCCTCATGGGGTGAAGCGCTCCATGGGTGGGAAAGATGCCCGTATCCGTATAGTCGCGCCCGGGGCGCAAGTCATGGCGGGGAATGAGGCAGAGGTCAAAAAAGGTGCAGGGAAGCGTGGGCTTCATGCAGAGGACAGCCCGGGTCTTGAAATGATGGCGGGCGCAGATGAGCGGGATGTGCGTGGCGTGTCCGGCGGAGATGAACAGGTCTGGCTGCGGCGTGTCGCTGCCGGAGACGACCTTCCGGATTTTCCCCAGAAGGGAAAGTCCCTGCAGGTCCACCGTTTCCACGGCCCCCCCTGCTTTGGCAATCAGAGCCTGCGCCAGTCCCAGGGACTGGTTGAGATGGCCCTGTTTCCCATCGCTCAGAATCCGGATGTTCATATAGGTCTATTATGAAGCGGCGGCAGGGTGCAGGCAATCCAATTTCCACCGGATTGAAGAAAATTCTTGGTGGAAGGGGCGCTCTTGTCCATGATGCGGGCGTGCTGACGCCGGATCCCGCTGTTATTAAAGATTCCCTGTGCGCCGTGTCCCGGCAGCTTGGGTTTTCCGGCTGCCGGGTGGCCCGTGCGGGAAGGAGCCCGCATGCGGAAAAATTGTTCCAATGGCTGGAACGGGGCTGGCACGCCGGGATGGAATGGATGGCGCGTTCTCCGGAGCGGAGGGCGGACCCTGCGGAGGTGCTTTCCGGCTGCCGTTCCGTCATCTGCCTGTCCTATGACTATGACAGCCCCGCCATGCGTCCGGAGGGGGAGGGAAGCATCTGCCTTTACGCCCACGGAAGGGACTACCACGGAATTCTGGAAGAGAAGCTGGCGGATTTGCAGGAACTGCTTTCCATTTACGGCGGCGAGCAAAAGGGATATGTGGACGCCGGACCCGTCATGGAACGGGACCACGCGGAAGCGTGCGGCCTGGGATGGCGCGGAAGAAGCGGCCTGATCGTTCGCAGGAAGGGAGGCTCGCGCTTTTTCATCGCCACCCTGCTGACCACACTGGAGCTGGAGCCGGACGCTCCGGTCTCCCACGGGTGCGGAAGCTGCCGGCGCTGTGCGGACCTGTGCCCGACGGGCGCAATCATGGAAAACGGCCAGGTGGATGCCGGACGCTGCCTTTCCTACTGGACGATTGAACACCGGGGATCCATTCCGGAGGAAATACGCCCCCTGGTAGGGACACGGCTGTACGGGTGCGACACCTGCGTGACGGTCTGCCCCTGGAACGGGAAGCCCCTGCCGGAGGCGGATGAGCGGTTCCGCATGTCCCGCCTGCTGGCCTCCATTCCGCTGCGCGATCTGCTTGCCCTGGATGCCGGCGTCTTTGCGGACCTGTTTCGGAATTCCCCCCTGAAAAGAATCAAGAGGGAGGGGCTGCTGCGCAACGGCTGCATTGTGCTGGGGAATGCGGGAACTCCGGATGACATTGATTTTCTGAAGGCGCTTTCCGGGGAGTCCCCCCTCGTGGCGGAGCATGCTTCCTGGGCGGTGGAACGCATCCTGCGCCGCCACGGGCGGCATGCATGTTCAAGCGGCGCAAGAGATTAAAAATAGAAAAAATGACGTTTTGCTCTTGTCAAAACCTCAATTTATGGTATCCATCTTGCCCCAAGCAATAGCTCTGCGCGAGGCAGAGAAAAATAACAGCTAGCAAATCCAATCCATTATGGCACGCCTTTTCGGTACAGAAATACCCAACGAGAAGCGCATCGAGGCTTCCCTTCCGTATATTTACGGAATCGGGCACTCGACTTCTAAGAGAATCCTGGAACAAGCAGGCATCAATCCCGACATCCGTACGGGACAGCTTACCGACGAACAACTCACGAAGATTGTTCAAGTGATCACCACTGACGGAATCCTGATTGAAGGTGACCTTCGTCGTGAAAAGCAATCCATTCTCAAGCGTCTGACCTCCATCAACTGCTATCGCGGTCAGCGCCACCGCCGCGGCCTTCCGGTCCGTGGCCAGCGTACCCGCACGAATGCCCGCACCCGTAAAGGCAAGAAGAAGACCGTTGGCGCGCAGGCCAAGAAGAAGTAATCCGGCAACCTGAATTTTACTATATAGCTTTACTATGGCTAGCGAAGAAATCACCAACGAAACCGCCGAAAAGCCCGTGGAAGCGGCAGCTCCCGCTCCCGCTGCTGAAACTCCGGCCGCCGCTGTTTCCGCTCCTGAAGAAGTCAAAAAGCCCGAACCCCGCAAGGACATTTTTGCGGAACTCGGTCTGGGCGGCGATGATGACAAGCCCAAAATCCTGAAGGCCAAGGGCAGCAAGAACGTTTCCTCCGGCGTGGTTCATGTTTCCTCCACGTTCAACAACACCGTCGTGACCGTCACCGACCAGCGCGGCAACGTGATCGGCTGGTCCTCCGCCGGCAAGATGGGCTTCAAGGGCTCCCGCAAGAGCACGGCTTACGCCGGCCAGGTGGTTTGCCAGGACGCCTGCCGCCAGGCCATGGGCCACGGTCTGCGTGAAGTGGAAGTGCGTGTGAAGGGACCGGGTTCCGGTCGTGAATCCGCCGTGCGTGCCGTGCAGACGATCGGTATTGAAATCACCTCCATCAAGGACGTGACCCCCATTCCCCACAACGGCTGCCGTCCCCCGAAGGCCCGCCGCGTCTAATTGAATCCTTTTACCTATAGATCAAATATATCATGGCTCGTTATACCGGTCCCCGCGATAAAGTGTCCCGCCGTTTTGGCGTTGCTCTTTTCGGTTCCACCAAGGCTCTTGAAAAGCGCCCCTTCCCCCCCGGCCAGCATGGCATGCGCGCCGGCCGCAAGAAGAAGTCCGACTACGGCGTGATGCTTGCTGAAAAGCAGAAGCTGCGTTTCCAATACGGTGTGCTTGAAGGCCAGTTCCGCAAGTATTATGCAGAAGCCGCCCGCCGCCGCGGCATTACCGGCGACATCCTGCTTCAGCTCCTTGAGCTCCGTCTGGACAATGTTGTGTACCGTCTCGGTTTCAGCAACACCCGCGCCGGCGCCCGTCAGCTCGTTTCCCACGGCCATATCACCGTGAACGGCAAAAAGACGAACGTTGCGTCCTACTCCTGCCGCCCTGGCGATGTGATCGCCGTCGGTGGAAAGGCCTCCTCCCAGCAGCTGGCTACCCGTTTCCTTGACCTGACCCAGGCCACTGTGGTTCCGGATTGGCTGGAATGCGACCGTGACAAGCTCACGGGCAAGATTGCTCGCGTACCTTCCAAGGAAGAGATTGCTCCCATCGTCAATGAGCAGCTCATCGTGGAATTCTACTCCCGTTAATCTTATTTCCTTCTGGATTTGCTTCAAAACCCCGGTTGCCTTTTGGCGGCCGGGGTTTTGGGCGTTTAAGGGAAGAGGATGGAGAGTTGAGAGTTGAGAGTTGAGAGTTGAGAGTTGAGAGTTGAGAGTTGAGAGTTGAGAGTTGAGAGTTGAGAGTTGAGAGTATAGGATGGGGGTATGACGGATGATTTGAGCGAAAGGGGAGTGGCCCTTTTTGATATGGACGGAACATTGCTGCCCTGGGATACGCAATACGTTTTTTCCTGTTTCGTGCTGAGGCTCCATCCATGGCGGCGCCTGCTGGTGCTTCTTTTCCTGGCCTGCATTCCTCTTTATGTTCTGAGGATATGGGATGAAAACCGGATGAAGAGGGCCTATCTCATTTATTTGTGGGGACTCCCCGCAGAAACGGTGCGGGAGTATGGAAGGAAATTCGGCTCTCTGGCACAGGAATGGATTTATCCGGAACTGAAGGAACGGCTGGAGGAACACCGGAAGAAGGGGGATCTGTGCCTCATGGTTTCCGCCTCCCCAACCTTTTACGCGGAACATCTGGGTGAGCTGCTGGGATTTGACGGCGTTCTGGGAACGGACGTGCTTCTGGACGGCCGCATGCCGGCGATGCCGGAATTGCCGAACGGCAACAACAAGGGACAGATAAAGGTGGAGCGCCTGCGCGAGCGGAAGGTGCTGCCGGAGCACGGCGTTCTGGATAACGCCGCCGCCTACAGCGACAGTGGCGCGGATATGCCCATGCTGCTTTCCTGCGGACAAAGGGTCCTGGTGAATCCTTCTCCTTCCCTGAAGGAAGACGAACGCCTGGCCGGGGCGGAATGCCTGTATCCTGCCCGGCCATGGAGAGGAAAGCTTGGCAAGATCTGGAAGATTGCTCTTTTTGTCATGGGGATGGTAAATATAAATGTTAGAAAATCAATGATTAGCTAACTGTGGGGGAGAAAAGGCTTTACATTTGTGACGGAAATGTTTCACTTTCCTTAACAAGGGGGAAAAGATACTTTTCTTTCCTTGTTAGCAAATCAACAATTAATACCCTAACCAAGTAATAGTCATGCAAACCAAGAACATCATCAGTGTTGCGGCAGCTGTGGCATCCTTTGCCGGCGCTGCTCTTGCGGGCACTCCCGTCAAGATTGTTGCTCCGACTCCGGTTCCCACTCCCGTGGCGACTGTCAGCCCGCTGTCCGGCGATATCTACGCCGGTTATGCCTCCAATTACACCAGCCGCGGCATCGTGGCTTCCCACGCCTTGGTGGGAGGGGATAGCGTTATCCCTGCCGGTGTAAATCTGAATTACAAGCTGAGAGACGCCAACTCCATTGTGGGTGCCGCTTCCTACACCTCCCTGACCTCCGGTCACGAGCTGCTTGGCATGAAAGATATTGCTTTCCACAATGAAACCAATTTCAACCTTGGCTGGAAGAACCAGGACGGTTTGCTGAAGAACCTGTCCACCACCCTCGGCTGGAATCTGATTCATGGCGGTCTGCTCGGCAACTTTGCCAAGTATGATTACAGCAACCTCCTTGCAAACGGCGTCGTTGGCCAGCGTCATGCCCACTCCGTGGCTCAGGAATTCTATCTGAACCTGAACTATGACCTGTGCAGCAACTGGTTCGCCGGTGTGACCACTAGCTATGGCTTCCAGGGAATGACCGGATGGTGGTTCCAGCCGTATGTGGGCTGGAAGGCTTCCATCTGCCCCGCCACGGACATCGTGATCACGGGCGGCATGTCTGCCACTGCCGGCTACTTCGACAGCAAGTCCGCTTTCATGTCCAACGGCGCGCAAGCTTGGTGGGTGAAGGCTGAACTGCCTGTCAAGCTGGGCGTGAAGAATCTGGCCGTGGTTCCCTTCGTCAGCTTCAACTGGGCCGGCAACGGCGCCTTGAAGGCTAACAAGGGCGTGGACGCAGGTTCCAAGCCTTACAAGAACTTCGGCGTGGTGGCTGGCGCCAACCTCGTCTATTCCTTCTAAGCCGTCCGGCTTACGATTGAATCATGTTTCAAGAGCGGCGGAGCAATCCGCCGCTCTTTTTCTTTCATGTTCCGGATGGAGGAAGGAGAAATTGCCGATTAAGGCGGGGACTAAGATCCGGCCATTGTTCCTGTTCCGGCCGGTGATGGCTTAGGAAAAGCCGTCACGGATATGGCTGCTGTTGCACTGGCTGGAAAATTTGGGGCAGCGGCAGGGCGGATTTTTTTATTCCTTGCAGGATGAGCGGCTTGCGGAGGAATTGACTTTCCGGGGTAAAGGAGAATTGCTCCGCTCCTTTTTTGCTTGTTGCCAGAGGCAGTATTTTTATTCAGAATGCCGCGGAACAGGAGTTCCAAGTTTATGAGTTTTTCCTTTTTTTCTGCTCTTGGGGCGGTTCTGGCCGTTTCCATTTCAATTTCCCTGGCGGAGTCACGCATTCCGGATGTTCCTTCCGATCCGCCTCTGAGACCCGTGAGCGGCAGCTTGAAGGCGGGCTATTCCACGAATTACGAATTCCGCGGCCTGATTCCCGGCGGCTGTAATCCCACGGCCCCCTTGCGTCTGGACTGGAGAAGCGACCTGAATGACCGGTATTCCCTGATTCTGGCGTTGAAGGAGGAAATTTTCCTGGGGCATCCGGCGGTTGACTTGGAGAATGAGACAATGGCTGATCTTGGGCTTCAAAGGAAGTTCGGGAAGGCCACTTACGCCGCATTATCCTTCCGTGCGAATGACGGCGGTTTGGCGGGGTTTGCCTCCGAACATTTGTTCGGCAACGGTGGGACAACGTATGAAACGGCGCTGATTCTGCGCCATGATCTGGGCTTCCTGCCCGGTTTTTATGCGCAGGGAAGCGCCGCTTATTCCTTTTACGGCATTACGGGCTGGTGGTTTGACATGTGCACCGGGTCGGATTTCCGGATGACGGAAAACCTTTACATGGGTTTCAAGTTCGGCGCGGTGCTGAGTTCCTCCTACTGGCCTTCCGGCAGCAACGGTTGGCAGTCCCTGTACGTCAGGGTGACGGCGAATTACCGTTTGTTCGGGAATATTTTTGTGGAGCCGTTTGTGGGGCTGCACTGGCTCGGCAAGGGAGCCCACGGAGTGAACCGGGTGTATGGGAGAACGCTGGTGAAGGGCAATAGCTGGGTGACGGGCGTCAGCCTGGTTTATAGCTTCTGACCAGTTGGAGGTGTTTCCCCCTCCTGCGGGAAGAGGTCCGCACGCATGCGGATCATGTCAATGCACTGCACGCCGTTGTCCCAGACGGGTTCCGGGTAGTTGTCCGTAAAGTGGTTTTTGACGACGCCTGAAATCCGGAAGCCACAGCTTTCATACAGGGCCATTGGGCCCGGGGAGGCATCGCACGTTCCCAGTTCCGCATATCTTGCTCCCTTGTTCCTGATGATGTGCAGGGCGTGCAGCACCAGAGCGGTTCCGCAACCGTGCCTTCTGTATTCAGGGGCTACGGAACAGTTCATGATTTCCCATGTGTCTTCCCCCGTTTGCCGGATGACGATAGCTCCGGCGGCAGCTCCGCGGCTCCGTGCGACGTAAAGTTCGCCGTGGGCCAGATGGTCCGCTACCTGCCGTTCGTCCGGATCGGCATCCAGCAGAAGTTCCCTGAGGGGAGGGGGCGGAGGCCACACGGCTGTTTCCTGCGCCACATGGAAGGCAGGGGCCATCATTCCGCGCGCATGAAGATGATGGAGTCCGCCAGCAGTTCCCCTTGCAGGCTGTCCCCCTGGATGACGACGGGCTGGCCGGAGGTGATAAGCCCTTTTTCCTTCAGCAGGTTCAGAGCGGTGGAGATCATGCGGGCCGGGTCTTTCAGGAAGGGGGATTCAAAGGCGGTCACGTCGCGTGCCAGCGCGAGCTGCCGGACGACAACGGGGTCATTGCTGAAGGCGAAGATGGGGGCCCGTTCCGGCCTGAGGACGGCTGCCTGCGTGGCGGCCAGGCCGCGGCGGGTGAAGATGACCATGCAGGCGTTTTCCACGGAGTCCGCCAGGGAGATGGCTGCCTTGGTGGCCTTCTGCCTGTCTCCGTTCAGGATGGCGGAGGCGGCAAAGTTAAGGTTGCCGGAGCGCTCCATGCGGTGCGCGATGGAGTCCAGGACCTCCACGCAGCGCACGGGATAATGGCCTACGGAGGTTTCTCCGGAGAGCATGACGGCGTCCGCCTGTTCAAAGATGGCGTTGGAAACGTCCGTGACTTCCGCACGGGTGGGGGTGGGCTGCGTGATCATGGATTCCAGCATGTGCGTGGCGACGATGCAGCGGCGCCCCAGCCTGTGGCAGTGGCGAATAATGCGGCGCTGGATGATGGGAAGTTCCTCAATGCTGACTTCAATGCCCAGATCGCCGCGCGCGACCATGATGACGTCTGCAGCCAGGATGATGTCGTCAATGTGGCGGATGGCCTGCTGGTCCTCGATTTTGGCGACAATCTGGGCCCTTCCTCCAAGGTTGTCGATATGCTCCCGGAGCTGGGCAATGTGGGCGGCGTCCCGGACGAAGGACATGGCTACGTAGTCCGTCTCGCATTCCACGGCTACGGCCAGGTCCGCCAGGTCTTTTTCCGTCAGGGCGGGGAGCCGCAGGGCCACGCCGGGGAGGTTGATGTGGCGGCGGGAGCCGAATACTCCTTCCGTGAGCACCTTGCAGATGAGCCTGTCCGGGCGCACTTCCTCAATGCGCATGAGAATGCCTCCGTTGTCCACCACCATCGTATGGCCTACCTGGACGTCCTGCAGGAGCCCGTCATAGTTCACCGTGGTGGAGAAGGGGAGTTCCGGCTTGGCCGTGCTCAGGCGGATTTCCAGCGTGTCCCCTTTTTTCAGATGGTAGGGTTCGGGCAGGTCCCCGGTGCGGATGGATGGCCCCTGGAGGTCAAAGAGAATGGCTATGTTCGCCTGCAGCTCTGCGGCTTTCCGGCGGATGCGGAAGACGACTTCCCGGACCCAGTCGTGTTTGGAGTGGCTCATGTTGAGCCGGAAAACGTTGGCTCCGGCTTCAATAAGCTGGCCCAGCATGTCGGAAGTGTCTGTTGCTGGTCCAATGGTGCAGATGATTTTGGTGGCGCGGGGTCGGGAAGGTGTGCTCATGGTCTTTGTCAGTGCCCATACTGTATCTTACGGGACGTTCAAATGAAGTTTTTTGTGGTACATGGCAGGATTGTTGCATGTCACGGAGCGGATGCGGGAGCATACTGGCGGCATGAAGCAGATCAGGGTTGAATTGATCAACACCGGGACGGAAATTTTACTGGGGAGCATTGTGAATACGAATGCCGCGTGGCTGGGCAACAGGCTGTTTGAGGCCGGATTCCGTGTGGAGAGGGAGACCGTGGTTCCCGATGGCTATGCCATTAACGAGGCCATGAGGGAGAGCGCCCGGCGGGCGGATATCGTGATTGTGAGCGGAGGCCTGGGACCGACGAGCGACGATGTGACCAGAGAAGCCCTGTGCGACGTGTGCGGCGTGGACATGCATCGTGACGAGCAGGTGGCGGAGAGGTTGAAGAGCTATTTTGAACGCAGGGGGATTTCCATTGCGGAATGCAATTTCAAACAGGCCATGGTTCCGGACGGCGCCGCGGTGCTGGAGAATTCCAACGGCACGGCGCCCGGCCTGGTGATGCCTGCCAGCGGTTCCCTTCCCATGTTCATCCTGCTGCCCGGACCTCCGTCGGAGTTGAAACCGATGGTGGAGCAGTCAGTGATGCCGCTTCTGGAAGATCTGGCGGATGAGGATATTCCACATCTGCGCGTTTTCCGGCTGGTAGGAATCGGGGAGAGCGACCTTCAGGAGCTGGTGGATGATTCCCTGCACCAGGTGGAGGGACTGGAGGTGGCGTATTGCGCGCGCATCGGAGAGGTGGATGTGCGCCTGGTGGGCAGTGAAGTGGCGCTGAAACAGGGGGAGGCGCGCCTGCGCATCCTGGCAGGAGCGTATATGCTGACTCCCGCGGGAGTATCCCTGGAGAAGGCGGTGGTGCTCCATCTGGCGGAACAGGGGTTGAAGGTGGCGACGGCGGAAAGCTGCACCGGCGGCCTGATTGCCAAGAGGATTACGGATGTGCCGGGTTCCTCCGGCGTTTTTGAGTTCGGCTGGGTGACTTACGCCGACCGGGCAAAGACGAAGATGCTGGGGGTGCCGGAGGATATCCTGAAGCTTCACGGAGCGGTAAGCGAACCCGTGGTGAAAGCGATGGCGAAGGGGGCCCTGGACCGTTCCGGTGCCGATGTGGCGGTTGCCGTCAGCGGCATTGCGGGGCCGGGAGGCGGCACGCCGGAAAAACCTGTGGGTACCGTATGGCTCGCCTGGGCTTTCCGGGGGGGAGAGACGCGGACGGAGATGATGCTTTATCCGCGGGACCGAGGGTCTTTCCGGCAGATGGTTTCCCAGAAGGCCCTGGCGGGGCTTCTGGACGCCAGAAGAAGGGAGCAGGTTACGGAATGAGGAACCACACAGGGAGCACTCCGGCTTCATGTAGCCCGCTGATGAATTCAAAGATGCCGATGAACCAGATGAACCACAGCGCGTCCACGATGTTGTGCGTGAAGGTGGCAGGATTAACGGAGTAGGTTGCGGGCGGCGGCTTCAGCCGCGATAGGGAGGGAATGAAGGAGGGGACGCTCCGGCAGTAGTTCCGGTAGGCGTCTCCGAAGAGTGAGATGAGCCGTTCCTGTTCCTTCCTGATGATGGACGGGTAGTAAATGCCGAAGGCCAATGCCGTCAGCAGGGGGACCGTGAAGGTTTCCGTGGCGCACGCTACGCCTATGCCGCCGATGAAGCTGAAGAAGTAAAGCGGGTTGCGGCACATGGAGTACGGCCCTTCAATGACAAGGACGTTGTTTTTATAACCAGCAATGTAGAGGGAGCACCAGATGCGCCCGAAGGCGCCTATGCCGGCCATGAAACAGGCCAGGAGCATGAGGCTTTCTTCTATGAGCGGGGACATTTCCCACCGGGATTCTCCAAAGAGCAGGGCGCAGCCGATAGCCAGGCCGAAGAGGAGTGAGATGAGTGTGCGGAAGCGCTCGTTGAGTGATTTTGCGTGAGCTTGCATAATGCTGAATAAAGGGTAATGGAAAGATGTTACGGCCTCCGGCAATGGCGTGAAGATATTTTCCGTGACGTTTCCGTCACCCGCCCGACGAATGCAAAAGAGGCTGTACGCATTAGCGTACAGCCTCTTGAAGAAAAAATGGGATTCCGGAAATCAGGCGCGCCTGCGGCGCAGCATCAGAGCTGCCAGCCCCAGCAGGCTGAGGGTAGCCATGGCGGGTTCCGGCACGGCGCCCGCTACTACGTATTGCACCTTGACGTCTCCGTTTTCCGTGTAGAGGTAGTATTGGCCCTGATAGTCCGCTGCATTTCCTTCCATGAGGCCGGAGGCCTTGGTCAGCGCGCTGCCGTCTTCAGCGGTAAAGTCCCCCAGGGAGATGGAACCGCCGTCAAAACCGGCGGAGGTGACCAGCGTACGGGTAACGAACTGGAATTCTCCCACAGTCAGGTCCGTGGATGTGGTGGCCAGCAGTCCGGAGACGGAGAAGCTGGACGCGCCCCATATTTTCTGGTTGACGTTCATGATGCCTCCAATACCGAAGACAAGCCGTGCGCCATTGCCGCCGGGATCAATGCCGCAGACGGTGAGGTTGAGGGTTCCGTCAAGGGTGATGTCACTGCTTTTGAAGTCCACTTGCCCGAGGTTGAGAGTGGAACCGGAGCCGACCGTTACATTCCCCGTATAGCGGGTGCCGCCGACGGTAACGTTGCTGTTGCCCGTAACGGTGATGCCGCCGCCGTCGGAGGTGTCCACCATGGCGCCGTTGACGTTGACGGTTCCGGCATTGTTGAAGATGACATCCGGGCCCTGGCCGTTGCCGCGGCTGGGAATGCCGTTGCTCCAGTTGCCCGCGTTGCCCAGTTCATAGGTGTTGCCTTCCGTAGGTCCGGCCCCACCGGTCCATTCCGTGACCATGCTGGCGGCATGGGCGCAAACGCACAATCCGCAGAGCAGGGCGGCGATAGATAAGGTTTTTTTCATATTAAAACAGAAATGACTTGATAAATAAGCCCAGAAGAGACGCTGGCGCTACAATGAGGCTACCGGATTTACAATCCGGAGTCAAGCTGTGATTCTAAGGGAAAAGAACTTGCGACGGCATTCCTTCGCCTATCGGGAGCTGTTTACATAAAATGGGGAACCGTCCGGAGTTGCCGAACTCCGGCGAGGAGTGCCGCAGACGTCTGCGGCATCTGAATTTGAAAGGGAGCGTTAGCGAACTCTCTTTCCTGGAAGCCGGTACGCCCTGGCGGACGCATGTATTTCAATGGCCGCAAGGCATGCGGTGCTTCCTGCGGGGAGATGGACATTTTTCCGTTTATAATCCGTAACGGATTGTAAATCCGCAGAAAATTGAAGCGCGGAAGGGATTCATTAGTTTTCCTGGTCGTATTCATCCGCTTCACGGGTGGAGAAGCGCATGAGCTCCGCTTCAAAGTGGAGCGGCACGTCCCCGGTGGGGCCATTGCGGTTTTTGGCCACGTGGAGGTTGGCCCGTCCGGCCATCTGCTGGCGTTTTTCCTCATCTTCCGCATAGTAGGCGGAGCGGTAGAGCAGGCCGATCATATCGGCATCCTGTTCGATGGAGCCGGATTCACGCAGGTCGGAAATGCGAGGGACGCCCAGGCTGGCGCCCGTCCGGCTTTCCGGGCCGCGGTTGAGCTGGGCCAGGACGATGACGGGTACCTTGAGTTCCTTGGCCAAAGCCTTGAGTCCGGAGGAGATTTCCGCGACTTCTCGTTCACGGCTGTTAACTGCCTGCTTGGAGTGGGAACGCATAAGTTGCAGATAGTCCACGCCGATGGCGGCTAACCCTCCCTGATCCCTCATAACTCGGCGAGCCTTGGCCCGGAGTTCGTTGATGGAGATGGCAGCCGTATCGTCAATGACGAGTTGAGATGCACCTACTTCCTTGACCGCTTGCTTGAAATGTTTCATTTCCAACTGTGTCAAATTGCCGCGCTTGATAATTTCCGCACGCCGCACGCCGGAACGGGCAAAGAGAAGGCGTTCTACAATTTGGACCGCGGGCATTTCACAGGAGAAGAGCAGGGTGGGCTTTTTTTCATTGAGGGCAATGTGTTCTATGATATTGAGCAGGAATGAAGTTTTCCCCATGGAGGGGCGTGCTGCTATAATGAACATGTCTCCCGGTTTGAGTCCGTTACTTTTTTTATCCAGTTCTTCAAAGCCCGTGGTTAGCCCCTGGATCTGTCCCTTGCTGGCGATGAATTTTTCAAAGTTGGTGACAGCCTGCTTGAGGACATTAGCCAAGCTTTGTTCATCTTTGGCGCTAGTATAGCGCTCTCGTATCTGAAAGATGTTAGTTTCTACGGAATCCAGTAATTCTGGCACATCTTCTGGATTGTCAAAAGCTTGCGTAGTAGATTGTGTGGCGATCTTGATGATGGAGCGCAGAATAAATTTATCCTTCAGGATATTGAGATAATGCTCAAAGTAGGCCCCCGTGGTGGTAAAAGTGTAGATTTCCGCCAAGCCTGCACTTCCTCCCACAGCTTCCAACTGGTGCATGTCTTCCAGGGTTTGGGTAATGGAGACGATGTCAATGGGTTGGTTTTTGTTGTAGCGGGTTTGAAAGAGATTCCAGAGTAGTTGATGAGCCGGCAGATAGAAATAGTCTTCCGTTATGCCGATGGTGATGCACTGGCCTATGTAGGTAGCAGGATCCATGGTCATGAGGGCAAGTACGCCTTTTTCTGGCCCTGGTGCCTGGGGAATATCTCGGACGTCCAGTGCCATAGCTTTGCGTGGAGCCTTGGTCATTTCCAAAGGGGAGTTAGCGTTATTGGTATCCGTGGTGTCCATGACGATGCTAGTAGAAGGAGGTATCCGGCAGAAAAGAAATAGCACAATGGAGGGGGCCGGGCAAATACTAACCATGGGTTAGCAAATTCGGTTCAGAGAGGCGTGTTGCCTACTTATTGTTATTTTCCCGTTCTTTCCTCAGTCTCAACTGGCCGCAGGCGGCGTTGATGTCATGGCCTTTTTCATACCGCATGGTAACGGGGATGCGCGCCTTGTGGACGGCGTCCCGGAAGGCGCGGCAGCGGCTCTCCGCAGGGCGTTGCCACGGGAGCCCCTCCACAGTGTTGTATGGAATGAGGTTGACCTTGGCGTGCAGGCGCTTGGCGATCCGGACGAGATGGGATGCGTCGTTCAGGGAGTCGTTCACGTCCCGGATGAGAATGTATTCCAGCGTGGGCATCTGGTTCCTGTCCTTCCCCCATTCCTCCAACGCGGGAATGAGCTGGGAGAGGGGCCATTTTTTGTTGATCGGCATGATCTGGTCGCGCACCTCGTCCGTGGCTCCGTGCAGGGAGACGGCCAGACGGATTTGCCTGGGATAGGCGGCCAGTTTTTTCAGGCCGGGAACGAAGCCTGACGTGGAGATGGTGATGTGGCGCGCGCCTATTTCCAGCCCGCGGTGGGAGGTGATGATTTCCAGGGCGTCCTCCAGGTTGTCGAAGTTGGAGAGCGGTTCCCCCATGCCCATGAAGACGAGGTTGTTGACCCGTTTTCCGGCGATGGCTTCCGCAGAGAGGATTTGCCCGATGATTTCCCCGGTCGTGAGGTTGCGTTTGAGGCCCAGCAGGCCGGAGGCGCAGAATTTGCAGCCGAAGGCGCAGCCCACCTGGGAGGAAACGCAGAGGGTGATGCGGTCCGCCTGTTCCCCGTTTTCCGCAGCGGCGGCGGGAATGATGACGGATTCCACCAGACTGCCGTCTTCCATTCTGGTCAGGAATTTCCGTGTGGTGTCCGCAGAGCCGTGGATTTCCACGATTTCCGGTGTGTGGAAACGGAAGTTTTCCGAAAGCAGGTTTCTGAGCGCCGGGGGAAGGTTGGTCATCGCGTCAAAGGAGGTGACGCGTTTGCGCCATATCCAGTCCAGGACCTGCTGGGCACGGAATTTGGTGTGGCCGCGTTCCGTCAGGAAGGCGAGTAGCTTTTCCTCCGTCTGGGCAGTAATGAGGGGAAGAGAGGGCATGGGGTTGAACGGACCCGTTACAGCAGGGAATCCACGTAGCGGTCCCGGTTGAAGGGTTCAAAGTCTTCAGCTCCTTCCCCGGTTCCCAGAAAGGCAGGGGAGATGTGCATTTCATCCATGATGGCTACGGCCACGCCGCCTTTTCCGGAGCCGTCCATCTTGGTGATGATGACGGAGTCCAGGGGAGTGGCCTTGTGGAATTCCCTGGCCTGGGCCAGGGCGTTCGCGCCCGTGGTGGCGTCCACCACCAGCAGGGTGCGATGGGGGGCCGCTGCATCCTGCTTGGCGAGGGTGCGGCGGATTTTGGAGAGTTCCTCCATAAGGTTGTGGCGCGTGTGCAGACGCCCCGCGGTATCGCAGATAAGGTATTGGAAGCCTTCCCGGATGGCCTGAGTGTGAGCCTCATAGCAAACGGAGGCCGGGTCCTGGTTGGGCGCTCCCTTGTAGATGGGAATTCCCAGCTTGTCCGCCCAGCTCTGGAGCTGTTCCACGGCGGCGGCACGGAAGGTGTCCGCCGCGGCCAGGAGAACGCGGGAGCCCTGTTTTTGCAGCAGGTGGCCCAGTTTGGCGGCGGAGGTGGTTTTTCCCGTGCCGTTGACGCCTACGACCAGAATGACCAGCGGCTTTCCCTCCGGAGGAGCGGGCAGGGACGGAGCGGTAGCAGGAAAGGCCTGGCGGAGGACTTCACGGGTGGCTTCCACCAGGTTTTCCGCATCCAGTCCCTTGCTTTCCCTCAGTTGGTCCGCAATGTTCATGGCGCGCCGGATGCCGATGTCCGCAGTAACCAGGTCCGCTTCCAGTTCATCCCAGTCTATCCGGGAACCGCGGGAGAATTTGGTGAAGAGTTTTTTAAAGAATCCAGCCATGGTACAGGGTAGTGGTTACGCCGGGCGTTCCGTTTTTGAGATGCCGGCCAGCACGCCGTTGACGAAGCGGGGGGATTCCGCGGAGGAGAAGCGTTCCGCCAGGCGGATGGCTTCCGAGATGACGATGGGGGCGGCCAGGTCTTTGCGGTGAAGGAGTTCGTAGGCGCCCAGGCGCAGGATGGCGCGGTCAATGGCGCTGACGCGTTCCGGAGAGTAGTTTTCCAGGGTGCCGTTGATGGCGGCGTCCAGTTCGTCCCGGCGGCGCAGAATGTCTTCCCCCAGGGCTTTGGCTTCACGGTAGAGTTCATCCGCATCCTTTCCGGCTTCCACCACTTTTTTCATTTCCGCCAGGGAGGGGCGGCCGTCCGGGTGGATGAGGCAGTTGATGCGGTCGTTGATTTCCTGGAGCTTGTTGCAGGAGGAAACAAGGGGAGCCCAGATGCCGTTGTAGGCAGGAAAGTCCTTGAGGGCATCCAGCAGGCGGCGGCGCATACCGCAGCCCTGCTCCAGCCGCACAAGCTCCGCCGTCTCGCCTGTGCGCAGCCGCGCAAGGCTGAATTCTCCGTTACAGTCCAAAAATAACACCCGCTTCCACCATCAGTATATTGCGCGGCGGCAAAGCGGGTTCATTCCCCCCTCGACTTTTGGGGAGAAGTGTGATATATTTGATTATATACATCTAACCACCGGAGGCGCGAAAATGCCCGCAATAATCGACCATGACGCAGTCAAAATGAATATCCTCGCGGCGTTCCAGAGCTGCATCGAGGAGCGCACCATCACGCAGATACCGCTGCGCATGGTGGCCGAGCGCGCCGGAATGTCGCACTCGAAGCTGCTGTATTACTTCAAGAGCAAGCATGATCTGCTGGTGAGCTACGTGCGCTACACGCGCGAATACATGACGGAGAAGTGCGTGGCGTGGTTTGCGGAGCACCCGCGCGAAAACTACGGCTCGAACCTCGACTACATGAACGCATTCATGGAATACGTCGCGGTCGGCAAGCCCGGCGAGGTGCGCCCGAACGCCACCACGCAGACCTACGTTCTTGCCCGCTACGACGATGAGATCGGCCGCCTTGTGCGCGAGGAATTCGCCGAGTGGCGGCGCATCATGGAGCGGTGCCTGATAAAAATTTACGGCGAGGATGTCGGCGCGCGCGAGGCTGAGGCCATGATGATCCTGATCGCGGGGACGTTCATATGCAACTATAACGGCGCGCTGACCGGCAATATCAACAATAACATCATCGGATATTTGAGCAATCTATCAAAGAGCTGAGGCGAGAAACTGCAATGAACATCGAACATATCGCGATGTACGTAAACGATCCGGATGCCGCGCGGGATTTCTTTATAAAATATCTGGGCGCGCGCTCGAACGGCGGCTACCGCAACCCGAATACGGGCTTCCGCTCGTATTTTCTCTCCTTCGACGGCGGTGCGCGGCTTGAGATAATGAGCAGGCCGGGGATGGCGGAGCTGCCGAAGGAACCTGCCCGCACCGGCTACGCGCACATCGCTTTCAGCATGGGCAGTCGGGAGAATGTTGACGAGCTGACCGCAAGGCTCCGAGCCGACGGCTTTGATGTCATCAGCGGTCCACGGACGACGGGTGACGGCTACTACGAAAGCTGCATCGTCGCCGTCGAGCAGAATATGATCGAGCTGACGGTCTGAACCGGCGGCGAATCAGGCACAGGGAGGGAATGTTATGATCTTATATTTTTCCGCGACGGGAAACTGCAAATATGTCGCTTCGCGGCTCGCGCAGGCCGAGGGGCAGGAGACGCTGTCCATCGTCGACTGCATCCGCGACGGCCGCTATGCCTTTGAGGACGAGGTCATCGAGATGCGGGACGGCAAGCCCGTCTGGGTCAAGGACAAGTGTGTGATGTGTCTCGGTTGTCTGCATCGATGTCCGAAATTTGCATACCATCAGTTGACAAGGGCAAACACGGTTTTGGCGGGCAGAAATGCGCCCATACTTCTTCAAAGTCCTTGACAATACGGCAAGTATTCTCTGCGGCCTTTTCATCGTCTGGCCACATTTCTGCTCCGTCAAAACTG
>OGYM01000250.1_pt1 | contig 40972 bp, 67 predicted proteins | sample 1576491 | NCBI WGS metagenome assembly OGYM01 (sample SAMEA3541515, study PRJEB24748) | human gut metagenome | biome: human gut; feature: human-associated habitat; material: faeces | place: China | collected 2012 | reverse complement strand
GTATGTTTACCGCCAACTCAATGAACTCACTCACCGAGGCCATCGGTCTGAGTTTTCAAACGCCAATACCGTGAGCGTGGCAGCAGGCCAGAACGTGCCACTGACGGAAACGGCAGTAGCGGGTAAGGGCTGTGTCGTACACAAAGAGGGCGCCGGTATTGTTACGCTGCGCGGCATTACGAACCAGTGCAAAGCTCGCTTTAAAGTGGGATTTGGTGCAAACGTTGCTATCCCTACCGGCGGCACAGTGGAAGCTATTACGGCTGCACTTTCCATCAACGGAGAACCGCTGAACAGTGCGAGTGCAACCGTGACACCGGCAGCAGTAGAAAACTATTTTAATATTTACGTCACGGCTTTTGTTGAAGTTCCGCGCGGCTGCTGCCTTACCGTTGCCGCCGAAAACACAAGCACACAAACCGTTTTGTTTGCGAACGCAAACTTTATGGTTGAGAGAGTGAGCTGAAAGGAGCGCTATTATGAGTATGAAAGTTATGTACGATTTGAAGGACATGTTGTGCGCAGAGCTGGACGAAATCGGCAAAAAAGGCGAAATGTCTGCTGGCGACTTGGAAACTGTTCACAAGCTGACCGACACCATTAAAAACATCGACAAAATTACAATGCTGGAAGAAAACGGTTACAGCCGCGATGAAGATTACAGCCGGGATGGTGATTGGAACGCCAACATGCGCGGCAATTATGGACGCGGCAGTAGCTATGCTCGGCGCGGTTCTCATTATGTGCGTGGCCATTACAGCCGAGACGATGCGCGAGACAGCATGATGCGAAAGCTGGAAGACATGCTACGAAACGTTGATGGATACGACCGCGAGACTATCCAGCATTGCATCGACGAGCTGAAAAACACTTGACGGAGGTGGCGGCTATGGTGGACGTGCGAGAGATTGACGGCGCTATAGCCGAAATCGAAAACAGCGAACTTACCATGACCAGAGTTAAAAATTTGGCGGCGCTGTATGTTGTGAAAAATCAGCAACTTGCAGATGTATCCCCTGCCCCACAAAAAGCAGAATGGCAAGAGCCTGCGCGTTACTACGAAGCGGCAGATCCGCCTACAAGGGCTGCTGTTGGCGGCAGTGACTTTTTGCAGGCTGTGTCAAATGTAGACACCACAGCAGCGCTGAACGTGCTGGATGAGCTTATGTCGGCCTTGTATGTAACAAACCCTAAAGTTTATAATAACGTAATGCGGAAATTGGAGCGTTTACAGGATGAGTGAATTTTTGGAGATTGTAAACAAGGCCGATACCGGGCGAGTGTGGCGTGTGCTGGATGAGTTTATGGATGCGCTGAAAGAAGCACGGCCGGAAGTGTATAATGATTTGGTACACAGCTTGCAGAGAAAATAAGCAAGTGTGTACTAAAGTGTGTACTGCATAAAGAAAACGCCGTAGATTTCGACGAATCTACGGCGTTTTTAAAAGAGCGGCTGATGGGAGTCGAACCCACGGAGATACAGAATCATATCGATTCAACAAGCAAAAAATGGCGATGATACGGAACGTTATCGTTCTGCATTTTTGTGGCAAACCATATATTTTCCAAAAAAGTGTGTACTTTTAGTGTGTACTTTTTAGCACATCCTTAAATGTTTCGTCAATCGCAGAGGCTATTTTTTCGGCCTGGCCGTTGACTGCGTGGCCGTACACGCCAAATGTATCCATATTTTTGCTGTGCCCAACAATCTGTTTGAGCTGCCCTTCTGGTAGTGCGCTTGCAATCGATACAAACGTGTGTCGAAGCTCGTAAAGAGAAACATAATTTATTCCGTTGTAATCGCAATACTTTCTCCACCATTTATAGAGCAAGTGCTCATCTGAGATTCCAAAAACACTTTTACCATTTTTTGTAAGTTCGCGTTGCGCATCTATTACGCTTTTAGCCATGTCGGACAATTCAATTGCTCTAACCGCATTGTCATTTTTACCTGTTGTTTTTTCTCCATAAATGTTGATCGCACGCCGCAGAAAAATTCTGTTTTCTTTCACATCTTCCCACTGCATGCCAATCAACTCACCCGGTCGAATCCCGGTCAGAACAGCAAGGCGGTACGCGTTGATATAAGGGTCTTTGGCTTCCTTGCCCATGTACTTGGTTTTGTCGCTTGACAATAAAATTGCTAAATCGTCTGGCTGCAATATTTTCTTTTGCGGCTTTGGAGTTCCAGCGGGAATGTTCAAGTTATCCGGGACAAACGTTGTATAGCCTGAATTGCGTGCAAACCGAAAAAACGATGTGATGTCTCCATAGATATTTTGAAGCGTTTTACGGCTTTTTCCAGCGGCTTTGGCGTTGTCTAAAATTGTTTGCACTTGCTGCTGCGTCAACGATTCCAACCGCCGGTGCCCAATTTCCGGCTGAATCCATATGCGCCAGCGGCTTTCCTTTGGTCTAAAATTGCTTATGCCTGATATTTTTGATTCTCTCGCAAGGTATTCTTTATATGCGCTCTCGACCGTCTTTCCGCGCGTTTGCAAGCCGTTTTCTAGCCAGTCATCTGCTTTTTTGTTGGCTTCCCGCTGGCCTGTGCGCCCTGGCTTGGCGCTGGTAAAGGTTTTGCGCACGCCGTCTTTCTGCACGTTTATCTGCCAGCGCTGGGCAGATTCAATCCATCTCGCTGTATTTGTTCTTTTCATATTGCGGCTCCTTTTTTTGTGTGTTATAATAATGCCGTCAACTTTTTATGTTGACGGCTCTTTGCCCTTGTCGGTGGTACGAACACCGGCAGGGGCTTTTTTGTTTAGTAGCGGATAAACCAGACCGATTGCTAAATCTATCATATCCGGCATGGTTGTCGATATTGGTCATTTACAGCCTTTGACAAAAAGCATATTGTGGATGCAGTACAATTTTGGTCAAGGGGGGGCAGACAAATGGAAAGGCTGGTAAACAAGCCGCCGTCCCATCATGGGCGAAAGCGACAAAAAAAGTTGTTGTCAAGTGCTGGAAATCCGATATATAGGACAGCAAAGACTTGACAAACGAGTATTTTTGTGAAACTGTTGAAATACAACCGCGAGTTGTGTAAAATACAATCAACGGTTTATTTGGAAAACAATCTATTGCAATCTATTTTGTAAGATTTCAAAACCCTCTGCGCAAGCCCGTCTTTTCCAAAAATGTAAGACGTTACAACGCCTGCGGCATCCATTGCGGGAATGGTAGGATTATCAACAAAGATTCTGCTATAGCTTCCTTTTGCCATATTAAAGACTTCTTCTTCTGTAAGGGATGCTTTCTTTTGCACCTTTTTTAGTTCCAGCATAACACTAGGCGATACAAACGGGCAACCGCAATTCATGTCGTAAAACGGAATTTCAAGCAACATGGAAAAAGCATTTTTGTACTTTTTCTCATCCTCTAAAAATTCATACATTAAATATCGCAAATCACGGCATCTTTTTGGAGATGAAAATGCTTCCATATATAGTTTATTATATTGCCCCCATATTAAATCTCGATATGGGATGTCCCTTCGATCATTTACGGCGCGGCAAAACTCCGGCAGAGTAAAAGCCCAATGAGTATAGGATTTTCTGTGATAAAAATAAACGTATTCATTGTCATTTAGTTCTGCTTTTCCCTTTTCGGTCAATTTTCCGTTTTCGGCGAAACCCATTGTTTCCAGCTTTTTAATAATTGGCCAAACGTCATCAACGCCATAATCATAATGCCAGAACTTTGCAACAGGCTTTCCGCTGGAATATTTCTCTAAATAAGAAAGCATTAAAATTTCTGTTGGCTTTAGACCGTTTTTGTCTGCGAGATCATCAGCAGACAGCGCTAGAAAATTATCGTTTGCACGCTCTTCCTGTTCAGCATGCCGCTTTTCTGTTTGTGCTTTGCAGTAACCAGCATACTGCTTTGCAATTTCATCTTTAGTCGGCTCATGTGTAGTTATGGAAACATTTACTTTTTGTTTCGGTTTCAAAAAGTCAAAAAAGCCCACGATATCACAACCTTATTTAATTTTTGGAGGAATCAGCAATGACGGACACAGAAAAACTTATTGAAATTGTTTCAACATTTACGCCTGACCAGATGACCGATTTTGTAACTGCTGCGCAAGATTTAATAAAGCGCTTGCAAGCTGAGGGCTCTCTTGGCAAAGAAAAATGAGCTTTTGTACATCTTGCGGCAAATCAGATATTAGCCCATCGCCTTGTGCGGTGGGCTTTTTTCCTTCTTCGGTATCCCCGCGCAAGTCGTCAACGGTGACTCCTAGCAAACTGGCAACATCGGCTAGCATATGCTCTGGCAAATCGCGCCCGTTTGCTAGCATTTCAGACAAATATCCACGACTTTTCCCAAGCTCTGTACTAATATGCGTGAAGGCAATTCCTTTTTTCTTTGCTATTTTCTTGGCTTTTTCAACGTATCGCACACAAATCACACCGTTTCTTTGTGCATATTGCTAATTCGCTAGAAAATGCTAGAAAACTATTTACACCTAGCATAAATGCTAGTATAATAGATAGCACAGAGGGCAACAAAGAACCAAGCCCCCTAAAATTCAGCGGACTAGCTAAAAATATGCTGTTATAAATCTCGCAAGTTCATAGTAGCATATTTTCTAGCAATAGTCAACTAGAAAGGAGCTTTTGCTAGGTGAATATTTCGAAAATTGATGCTCTGTGCCGAAAAAACAATATTTCCCGCACAATCCTTGAAGAACGCGCCGGAATCTCAAACGGCGCACTTGGCAAGTGGGAGAAATCGCCTTACGGCCCCAGCATCACGACGCTAAAGAAAGTGGCTGACTATTTCGGCGTGCCGGTTGATTATTTGCTAACCGATAACTAGAAAGATAGAAGCGGCTGCAAGTGAACTGATTGCGGAAAAAAAGGAGTAACCGTATGAACAACCGAGCTTTTAAAGCACTTCTCAAAAGTAAAGGTTACAACCGGGAAAAACTGGCAGAAGAACTGAAATTGAGTGGAAATTCTGTTGGGAGAAAATACACAGGTAAAATTTCATGGACGTGGCCGGAGGTTTGCAAAGTATGTGCCGCGCTGGACATCTCCCTGGACGACTTTGCCGCCTACTTCCCCGCCGCCGCAGTCCGCCGGTCAACCCCCGTCAAGCCCAAATCCGACCGCGAACAGCTGGCAGACGCGCTGCAGCTTGCCGCTGACCTCCTCAAAAAAGCGTAGGAATTGCTTTGAAAGGCGGGGCAAAGGAAAAGCCATGCTTGCCCATGCAATGGCAGAGCTATGAAAGGCATTGGCGATGCGCAGCTTGGAAAGGAATGGATTTGCATTGGAAAAGCACCGTTTAGCATCGTTTTGCAATAGCAAAGAGATGTATGGAGCAGCAAAGGCACAGCTACGCAGAGCACAGCAGTGGCAAAGCAGGGCGTAGAAGGGCACCGCAACGGCGTAGCATTTCATTGCGACGCGACGGCAAAGCAAAGACTTGAAGAACAACCGTAATTTATCAATTAGAAAGGACGACCACAAATGAAAATCCGTATCACTTTAACCGAAGAGGTTTTAGGTTCCAGCCCCAGCAATGAGGAGCTGCTGGCCGCTTACATCGCCAGCAAGGCCCCCACCGATGACCTGACCGCGCAGGAAGTCGACAACATCAAAGCGCAGGCGGCAGAGGAAAGAACGACCATTTTCCCCAAGACTGCCGACGGAACGCCGTTCATCTACGATTATCAGATCAAGGGCATGTTTAAGGACAGCTGCAAGGCCCTTGCCACTGCCGGTAAGGCAGGCTATCCGGGTGGCAAGCACTGTGCCGCGTTGAAAGCCTACAAGAAAGCCATTGACGGCCTGATTTTCGTTTCCCCGCGTGAGATTCCATACAACCTTCACGGCCTAAAGATGGGCTTCTGTGAGCGCCCCCTGCGCGCACAGACCCCGATGGGTGAGCGCGTCAGCATCGCCAAGAGCGAGAGCGTGCCCGCCGGAGCAACCGCAGAATTTGAAATCGAATGCCTGGATGAAAAGCTGGAAGATATGGTACGCGAATGTTTGGACTACGGCGCAAAGCGCGGCTTGGGCCAGTGGCGCAACTCCGGCAAGGGCCGCTTTGAATGGGAGGAAGTAAAAGAATGATGGCGACAGCAACAAAAAAACGCCGCCCCTGTGCTGGCACACAGAGACGGCAGAACGAACAGAGCATCGCAAAAAGCTCTAACTATATTCTATCACTTACCAGTGCTGCCGTCAAGCTGGCAATCACCGCAGATTTGGTGCTGCTTCTGGCAGCGCTCGGCAGCCTGAACATTCCCGTAACCATCCTCGCACTGCTGGCCCTGAATCCGCTGTGCGGCAATCTTTTGGAGGCAACCAGATGAAAGCATATAAAGGATTTGATAAAGACCTGAAATGCAAAGATTTCCAGTATGAAATCGGCAAGACCTACGAGGAACCCACCGCCGAACTGTGCGAGAAAGGCTTTCACGCCTGCGAGTACCCGTTGGATGTATTTGAATACTACGCCCCCGGCAACATGAGCCGCTACTGTGAGGTGGATTTGGACGATGTGAGCGATAAAAAAAGCAACAAAGATAGCAAGCGCTGCGGCAAAAAGATTGCTGTGAAAGCAGAAATCGGCATTGCTGGGCTTGTAAAAGCTGCCGTTAAGTACACGATGGAGAAAGCCATCCCGGAAAACTCCAAACATGCTACAGGCTGGCGGGGCGCGGCATCTGCTACAGGCGACCAGGGCGCGGCATCTGCTACAGGCACTCAGGGCGCGGCATCTGCTACAGGCGACCAGGGCGCGGCATCTGCTACAGGCTGGCGGGGCGCGGCATCTGCTACAGGCACTCAGGGCGCGGCATCTGCTACAGGCACTCAGGGCGCGGCATCTGCTACAGGCACGGAAAGCGTTGCTGCTGCGCTCGGCATTAATAGTAAAGCTAAAGGCGCTTTAGGATGCTGGATTGTGATTGCAGAATGGGAAAGCGACGAGAAATTTAACTGGCATCGTAAAGATGTGCAGTGCTTTAAAGTTGACGGTGAAAACATCAAGTCCGATACCTGGTACAAGCTGAAAAACGGCGAGCTTGTGGAGGTGTCCGAATGACCAGCTTTTGGGGCCATCAAGATAACCCCTTTCCGCCCGCAGATGATAACTGCCCCATCTGCCCAATCTGCGGCTATGAATGTGAAACCCTGTACCGTCAGGGCAACGAGATTCTCGGCTGCGAGAACTGCATTATAGAAGTCAATGCCTGGGAATGGCAGGACGAACAGGAGGAACCCAATGAATTTATTTGAACAACTTTCCGCTGCTGCTGCAGCCGCAAAGGCCCTTAAACAGCCCGAAGCACGGTTTTTTGCATGCAACAACAACGGCATCGTTTCCGCTTACTACCCCAACGACCTGTACGCCATCGCATCCTTTACCGGCAGCCGCGTTTATGGCACGTCGAAGAAGCGTTACGTATCCCTTAACACCCCCTACGCAGGGCTGAAAATCGAGGTTCCCATCGTCCGCCCTGTACCGCTGGAGCACACCTGCCCGGCAGAATGCTACCGCATCCACACGACCACACCAGACCCGGAAGGAGAAGCTATCTGATGTTTGGCGAGAAGGAATATGAGTATTCGCTCAAATCACGACAAGAAATTCCTGTAATTCAGAGTGCAAAGTATCGAGCAAGCCGTGAAAAAGCATTAAAAACCCTTGAAGATCGCAAATACCTCAAGGAGTCTGATTTTTGGATTCTTATGAATGAGACAAAAACCGGAAAGATGATGTACACGGGATTGATAATCAGCCACAACGCTTGTCTGAAAATAAATGACAATCTTCCTGAGAAGGACAAGTTTAACCCGGATTGCGTTTCCGTTGATAAGTCCGGCTATGGAAATTCCCTTGTATTTACCTATGCCAATAATGAGCAAGGTTTGTACGAGGTCGGCGAGGCATCCGCTCAAAATTGCAAGAATGCGTACCCTTATGCAATGGCATACAAACGTTTGTTTGACCGTGTTGTTTTAAAAATCTGCAAACTTGCGTTTGACGGCATCTATTCCGACAGTGAAGCAGATGAATTTAAAGAGCGCTATGAAGAAGAACCGCAGCCTGTCACAGCAGCGCCAGAAGTTACCGCACAGGTCGTAAAGGACATGGCAACAACTGCGCTGGCAGGATATGCACAGCGAACTGGTAAGGACAAAAAGACAGTCCAAACAGAAGCAAAGACCTTTATTGGCAAGTTGTTTAAGGACTTCACCGATGATGATTGGCGCAGCGTTGCAAAGGAGTTTGAACACAGAAAATGAAGCAACAAATCTCCATCAAACAGGCCGTTGTTATCGGCAACACAATCACGCTGGAATGTTCCACATCTGACTGCGATAAGGTCCGTGCTGTCATCGACGAAAACAAACCCCTTGCCGCCGTCATCGGCACGGCCTCACAAAAGCGCAGCCTGTCTGCCAACGCTTATGCTTGGACGCTCATGAATCAGCTTGCCGCCAAAATCAACCGCCCTGTACTGGACATCTACCGCGATTTGATACGCGACATCGGAGGCAGCTCTGCTATTATCACCATTTCAGCCCCCGCAGCTAAGGCGTTTAAGGTCGGCTGGGAAGCAAAAGGCGATGGCTGGCAGGTGCATAAGTTGGACGAAATGGCAACCCCGCAGGGTGCGTTCTACACCCTGCAATGCTGGTACGGTTCCAGCGTGTTTGATACATCTCAGATGCACCGCCTGATTGAACTGATTGTGCAGGAATGCCAACAGCAGAGCATTCCCACCATGACCCCGGAAGAAATCGCAAAACTGAAAGGACTGACAGACGATGCGCCGACCGACGCACAATGAATACGGCATTCAGCTTGACCGAAACGGTTATGCGCCATCTATTATGCCAATTGATGGGTTTAAATGCTACAAATGCCAGCAATGGAAACCGACCGAGCGTCATGAAATCTTTTTTGGCAGCGGAAGCAAGTACAATGGCCGCCGCGATAAAAGCAAGCAATACGGGCTTTGGGTTCCTCTGTGTGCAGATTGCCATAGAAACGCGCCTGATGCTGTACATAACTGTGCCGCTACGCGGCTGTGGCTTGAACAAGATGGCCAACGCCATGCAATGGCCTACTATCACTGGACGGTGGCAGATTTTCGCAGCCGCTTTTACAAAAACTATCTCGATATTACGGAGGACTAATCTATGAAAGACCCATCTTGGGAAGAGGCTGAGCTTACAAACCTAAAGAAGTATTATAGCTCGTACACAAATGAAGAACTTGTCAAGATATTCCCGAACCGCACTCTCCTTGGCATTTGCAAAAAAGCCAGAAAAATAGGTTTAAAACGTTCTGCACATTCCATTAGCGCCAATCGTTCTGCTGGTCAACGTAAAAGGAATTTTAACCACGCCCCGAGATATACAGCAAAAGGCTACAAGATTATTTATGCCCCGGATTTTCACCGCGCTGACAAAAATGGGATGGTACTCGAACACATTTATATCTTTGAAAAGGAAACCGGGGTTGAAATTCCAAAAGGCTATTGCATCCATCACATTAATGGCAAAAAGGACGATAACCGAATCGAGAATTTGTGTATGCTGTCTACGTCTGCGCACACAATTCTTCACAACTCCGGTAAAAAATTCTCTGACGAAAGAAAAAGTAAGATTTCAAAGGCTGCTAAAGAGCGTTTGAAAACAAGGTTAAATCACCCGCGTTACAAAAGCGTTGATTTATCAGAGATTGACAATCTTATAAAATCTGGAGTTACCGTAACTGAGGCCTGCAAAATGGCCGGCATCGATAAAACCACATATTATCACAAAAAGAAGGTAGAAAGTTATGCTTAATGTTGTTGCTATTATCGGAAGACTCGCTGCATCGCCGGAACTCAAAACCACGAACAGCGGTAAATCCGTCTGTTCTTTCCGCATCGCCAACGATTCCGGCTATAAGGATGCCAGCGGCCAGAGCCAGACAAACTGGCTGGACGTTACTGCCTGGGGCAAAACCGCAGAGTTTGTCTGCAAATACTTCCCCAAAGGTGCGCTGATCGCCATTGATGGCCGCTTACAGACCCGCCAGTATCAGGACAAGAACGGCCAGAACCGCACAGCGACCGAAATCGTGGCCCAGAACGCGAATTTCTGCGGCAGTAAGGAAAGTACTAGCCCCACCCCGCAGAACGCTGCACAGCGCCCCGCAGCCCACTCACAGCGCACGCAGGGCGAACCCGCTGCAGACTACGCCCCGATTGACGATGACGAGGGCGACCTCCCCTTTTAATTTTTGAAAGAAAGGCAGGTGATGCACCGTGACACAATGTGATAGAATCCTTCGCCACTTAGAGAGCGGCGGCAGCTTGACCGCTGCACAGGCCATGCAGGAGTACGGAATCTACCGCCTTGCTTCCCGCATCAATGATCTGAAAAAGCGCGGCGTACCCATCCAAAAGCGAACGGCAAGCAGCAAGAACCGCTACGGCGAAAAAGTCAGCTATGCCGAGTATTACATGGAGTGTTGAAAAATGGCAAATGAGGGCTTCATCAAGCTGTACAGAAAAATGCTCGAATGGGGCTGGTATGATGACGGCCCCACAAAGGACGTGTTTATTCACCTGCTGCTGATTGCCAGCTATGAGGATAAATTTTATCGTGGTATCCCGCTGGAACGCGGCCAAGTTGTTACAACAGTCAAGGAAATGAGCGTAAAGCTTGGCCTGACAACGCAACAAATTCGTACTGCTTTAGGCAAGCTAATTTCAACAAACGAAGTAACAAAGAACGCAACGTCAAAATTCACCGTTTACACGATAAATAATTATGCCGATTATCAGGCAATCAACAAAGACTCTAACAATCCAGCAACAAACGAGCAACAAACGAGCAACAAACCCTCTAATACTAAGAAGGTAAGAAATAAAGAAATACCCCCTATACCCCCCACGGGGGTTGACGCGGATTCCCCTTCCTTTGACCGTTTCTGGGCAGCTTACCCAAAGAAGGTCGGCAAGGCAGATGCCCGTAAAAAATTTGAAAAGCTTGTGCCGGATGAATCCACCCTGTCCGCAATCTTGTCCAGCCTTGAGTACCTCAAGACCACTGACCAGTGGCAGCGTGAGAATGGCAAGTACATCCCAAACCCGTCTACATGGTTGAATCAAAAGCGCTGGCAGGATGAAGCATCCCAGCCGCCTACTACTGTCCGCTCTACTGATAACCTGCGGCCTGTGTTTGACCGTGAGTACACGTTTGAAGAACGGATGAATGGAGTTGTCCCGAAAATCGTGGGATGGGAGGAGGCAAAAGCATGAATACCATCGTAGCGGAAAAAGCTGTTATCGGCATTATGCTTATGAAACCGGAATTGCAGGACGATGCTTTTTCTTCCCTGACCTACAAAATGTTTGAGCTGAAAGCGCTCGGGAATATCTTTCTGCTTTGCAAGGATATGGCCGATAAAGGCCATAGGGCTGATACGGTATCGGTTATTTCCAAATGCGATGACGACACAAAAGTGCTCGCCATGCAGTGCTTTGAAACGGTTCCATCAATATCAGGCTACAACACCTATATCAACTGCGTTATGGACGGATGGAGAAAGCGTGAGCTGACAGCGGCATTAACAAAGTTGCTGACCGATGATGGTGATGCCGATGAAATGAGCGCTGCGCTGTTCCACATTGCGGAACGCCAGCAGTACATCATGGCCCACCAGAAGGAGCGCAGCGCAAAAGATTTTGCCGATGGCATTGATGCGTTCCTTTCCTGGATGAAAAAACCAAGCGACAGTATCCAGACCGGGTTTGGCAGCCTGGACACCATGACCGGCGGGCTTGCCCGCAATGGCGTTACCGTAATTGCTGCCCGCCCTGGCAAGGGCAAATCCACGCTGGCTTTGCAGATGGCCTGCCAGATCTCACAAAACGCGCTGACGCTGTATCAATCCATGGAGATGAGCCGCGAACAGCTTTATACCGCCATCTTCTCACGCTGGGCACAGATAGACAGCACCCGTATCACAAACCATCGCCTGACGCCGGAGGAAGAATCCGCCATCCGGGAGGCAGCAGATCACCTGAAAAGCAAGTACCGCCTGATTCTGGATGATTCCAGCATGACCAGCCTTGCCGATGTAGAAACCACGATCAAAGAACGTAAGCCGGAAGTAGTCGTTATTGACCATCTGGGCCTTGTTGCACCGCCAAACGCTAAAGAAAAGCGTAACGACGAGCTGGCAGCCCTCACACGGGGTTTAAAGCAGCTTGCCATGAAATATCACATCTGCATTATCGAGCTCGTACAGGCCGCAAGAGCCGCCGATACGGGCATGATTAAAATGTCGGACATGTTCGGCTCCGCGACTATCGAGCATGATGCAGATATGATAATCGCTATCAACCCCGGCATGTACACTAAAAACCGGGAAACGCAAGAAATCAACCCGCCCACCGATGGGGACACCGTGATAGAGGTAGTAAAAAACCGGCACGGTGCCTGCGGCCAACTGGATTTTGTGTGGGTAAAACCATTTCATCTATTTTGTGAGGTAGAAAAACATGCACGATAAATTTACCGATAAAGAGTTTTGCGAAAGATTCAGCACAGTAGCTTACAATAAAGCACTTGATTTTTTGAATGAAGCACAGGAACTTATCGGTTCTGCCGCTCAATTGTTCATCATATACCAGATTTACGCCGAAATGGCAGAGAGAATGAAAGAGCATGACCCGTTTTGAGATTATCGTATACTCCCGCTCTACCGGCGATGTCCGACATTCCTCTGGCAACTACCATACGCAGACGGAAGCCGAAAAGGAGCTGCAAAAGGCAGGTTTTACCCAAAATCCCCGCCTGCCGGACATATGGTACAGCGAGAAGTACTACGCGAAAGTAAAGGAGATTGTACCGTGATACAAAAATACATAATCTCCCTGCCCCCTATCACCAAAAAGAACTCCCAGCAGATACTTACCAACCACCGCACCGGCAAGCCGTTCATCGCCCCCAGCAGGCAGTACAAGAAGTACGAACAGGCCGCCATGTGGTATCTCACCCCAAAGCCGAAAGCCCCGCTGGCGGGACGCTATCGCGTTGCTGCGGTGTTCTACATGCCAACCCGCCGCCGCGTAGATCTGACGAACTTGCTCGAAGCCTGCCATGACACGCTTGTATCTGCCAAAATCCTTGCAGACGACAATAACACCATCATCGCCAGCGTAGACGGCTCCCGCGTGATGTATGACAAAGCCAATCCACGCACAGAAATTTTTATTGAGGAGATGCCGGACGATGAACAGCCCGTGTAAAGACTGCCCAGACCTCCATGCGCACTGCCACAGCGCTTGCAATCGCTACGGCGAGTATGCGGCCATGTTTGAGAAAATCCGCGCACAGCGGCTTGCAGATGCAGCAGCGGACGCGGCAGATGCAGAGCGCGGAATTAAAATCCGCCGCGATGTCAGAAAATACGGATTATACAAAACAGGAAAGAGTTGAAAGACGTGAAAGCAAGACTACACCCTACCCCGGCATTGCAGAAAGCCGTTGACGAATATGCCGAAGAAAAAATCAAGGACATTCAATCCCGCGCCTATGAAGCGGTAATGAAAGAGCGCAACGACATTGCCACAAGAGCAACATATCTTTGCTTGCTGGCCTGTTATCAGGCAGGTTTATCCCGCCGGACATTGGTTAAAATACAGAATTACATGACCGGCCCGGTGGCCGACAAATACAATGAGTACCGCAACGACCAGCTTGCAGACCTTTGGGCACAGGTAACACTACAGGGCATCGGCATTGATGCCAAAAAGACGGAGGAGCCGCTATGACAGTATCTAAATTCTGTGAGAAATGCGGCAAGATGATGTGGGACGTGCAGCCCTGCAAGCGGTTCTGCGATACTTGCATAAAAGAAAAAGCAAGACAAAAGGCAAAGCTGAACTACGAAAAAAAGAAAGCGCAGCAGAAAGGCGTTATTTCCGCCATGCAGGCAAAGAAGCTGGATAAAAAGGCAGCACTGAAACCCCGCATCAAATCTATTGAACAATGCGTAAGAGAAGCCGCCGCGCTGGACATCTCCTACGGCCAGTATGTGCAGCGCGGGTATGACAAGGAGTGATTTTATGGACGCAATGGAATTTTGTAAACAGTTAGATAAGATTTGTAAAAGTCATTTTTCGTGTGAAAGCTGCCCGCTTGGAGATAGCAAGTGCTCAATTCGCTATATCGGAAGAAACGGAGAAAGCGTTGTGAAAATAGTCGAGGAATGGGTAAAAGACCATCCCGTCAAGACCCGCCAGAGTGAGTTCTTGAAGATGTTTCCCAACGCGAATTTAAAAATCACCACTCATTTGTTACCTTGCTCATTAGACGGAACCTTGAAACCATTGCGATGCGCCAAGTACAGTTATTTGAGTATCACTTGCCGTTGTGATAGGTGCAGGGACGACTACTGGAACGAGGAGGTAACCGACAATGACTAACATCACAACCCTGCGCACCGGCGAACACTTCATGTTCAAAGGCTTCGAGTGGGTCTGCCTTGACCCAAACCACCCTGACGGCGGCGTGCTGGCTATTATGGCAACGCCGTGGAAAAAAGATGTAAAATTCTGCCCAAGTGATAAATTCGTCGAGGAGAAAGGCAACTGGAATAACTACCGCACGAGCTTGATTCGTGATATTCTGAATGATTCCCTTGCTAAAAAGATCAGAGCTAACAAGCTCGGAGACAACCTGCTTTTGCATACCGTTGACCTTGTTGCAGATAATGGCGACCGCGCCTATGGTGCTGTGGCAGACCTCGTTTTCATCCTCACTTGCGACGAGTACCGCAAGTACCGTGACTACATCCCGCACTACGATAGCTGTACATGGACTGCCACACCTTGGGGTTGCGGGTATGCGTATTACAACGCAGGCGCTGTTCGCCTTGTGAACACGGAAGGCAGGTTTTGTGAAAGCGGTGCGTACAACAGATATGCTGTCGTCCCTGCTTGTGTTCTCAATCCGAAATCGCTCAATCTGCGCCATAGCATGGCGTATGTAGAAGAGGTGTCAGAATGAAGAAAACGCTATTTGCAACATTTTGTATAGCTGCTCTGCTCGTTCTGGTTACACTGATGTGTCAAATCAAAGAAAATCCTATCATCAAAGAAAATCCTATCGTAGAAACAAAGACTGTCTCTATCCAGCAAGAAATCGTATATGCCTATGTTACTACTGAAATGCTTACAAATGGCTATGGCGGTGTACATGGCCACCAAGATTATATATGCTACGGCGTTCATGATGGAGACAACATCCTTGATAAAGAAGACCGTATGGATTTAGTAACGATGCGAAAATCAGAAAAAGACCATAGTTATATAGAATACTACTACGAGCGCAGAATTTACGAGGACGGCACATACTATGACAGATATGCCGGAGATGCCTTGTACTTAACAGATGATATGCTAAAAAATCTGAGGACGAGCAACTAAAGGAGGTATCAGAATGACCATCATAGCAAATATCATTGGCGGTGCAGCGCTTGCCGCCATGTTTGTTGTATTCTACGCCCTGGGCGTATCCGCTGGCAGGGAAGCAACGCAACAGCGAGAAGAAGCTATCAGAATGGAGCATACACACGGAGGTGAAGATAATGCGCCTAATTGATGCTGAAAAATTTGAAGTATTCGATGCAACGTGCCAAATCACCAAAGGGATTCGATCAGGCAAAACAGCTGCTTATTTCTACAGCGAGGGTTGTAGAAAAGTGCTTGAAGCTATTGACGCCGCGCCAACCATCGACCCCGAATCCCTGCGGCCTACGGCGCATTGGATAAGCGTTAAAGACAGGCTGCCGGAAAAAGACGAGTATGTATTGTGTTTTTGCAATATCGGAGATGGATTTCAAGCGATATTTCACTACGGAAAAGAAAGAAAATTTGACGGGACCGCCGTCACCCATTGGATGCCGCTCCCCAACCCCCCCCCCGGAGGTGACCCCATGACAAAACAGCAACTAGTTGATGAATACGCCCGCGAACATCTTTGCGCGACATGCGAGTGGAAGAATGGCGATATTTGCACACTGCCGCGCTGCATGAAACTGAAAGAAAGGAGAAACAATGACCCGAGAAGAATTCAACCAAAAGAAAACGTGGCTATGGAGATACCAACGCAGCAGGAATTATGAACGACAGCTGCGCCAGCAGATACAGAGCGAACGTGAACGAGCAGCAGCGACAACTAAAGCATTATCCCCCGTTGTGGTGTCTGCCGGCGGTAAAAATAAAATCGAGGATGCCATTTGCAGAATCATGGAGCGCCAAGAAGCTCTATACAAGCAGATTATTGACACCGAGATGCAAAGGGAAGAAATTGAAACCGCAATAAACTCTGTGCAAGACCAAATGCAGCGGGACGTTCTGCGGGAGCGGTATATTGTCGGAACCCCGTATTGGTGGAAAATTGCGATAAATCTAAATATTTCCGAGCGATGGGCAAAGAAATTACACCGCGCTGCAATTGAAAATCTGTGCACTCCAGTTCACTTTTAACCTGCTATTATAGATATGCTGGATGATGTAGGAACGGGACAGCCTACTGCATAGCTAAAACCTCCTTTCTTTACCATTTTCATTTCTCCTGTTTTCATAGCTGGCAGCCGGGAAAGACCGGCATTTTATATGCTGCATAGCCGGTTCTATCTGCAAAGAATAAGGGCGCTGCGTTCCGAAGCAACGGCGTGGCAAAGGTGCAAGACCTATGTGCAGTATCAGGAGTCGGGTAGCACCCGAACGATGTGAGTGTGTATGGCATACCTCACCCAGAAATGAAAATGCCTGCTGAAAACGATGCAAGTCGATAATCTAAGCGGGAAGCCTACCATGCTGGATTAACTCAACTGGTAGAGTATCTGTTTTGTAATCAGACGGTTCGGGGTTCAAGTCCTCGATTCAGCACCAACGCCGATGATACGGGTAAAGGTAGCAGGGCCGGACGCGGCAATTGTGTTCCCCGTTAGGCAACCGCCATGCGCCTACTGACAGTGCGTACCATGTGGCGGGTTCTGAACAGGTTCATGCCGATATGCCCCGCTAAAGAAACTTGCAGGGCAGAGCGCATGAGCCTTATATGCCAACATAGCTTAACTGGTAAAGCCGAGCCTTATGACAGCATAGCTGCTGGTTTAGTTGCGGGTTCAAATCCTGCTGTTGGCGAAAGCTGGGTCGCTCCCACCGGTGAAAGCCCGGCGCAGGCAAAACGCGATAGATAACCTGAACGCTGTAAGCAAAGCGGCAAGCCGATCAGGAGCGCGGCGCGATGGCAAGACGCAACGGGACTTCGAGAGCCTGAAAAAGTCTGCCCGGCATCTGCTTGTGCGGACTCCGTTACTGACGCAGTTACGCATCGCCGAAACCCATTACATCAAAGCAGAACCGCGAATCCGCACGCGGGGGATAAATGCAGCGGATGAAAAAAACGTGTGGACAGCAGGCACGTTAAATTCTGACTGTACAAAAGCGTTGCGGATTTGCTCACCGCAACGGGTGAGACCGGCACAGCATAAACCGGTAGGGCGGGAACGCGCTTTTCCTCCGGCGCAAAGGGGTTCTGGGGGATATAAGCCTACACAAATTGTGTGGGCTTTTTGTGTTGTAAAGCGAGGTGATAAAGTGGCATCAAGAAAAAATCCGGGTGGCGCACCACCTAAATACAGAAGCGTAAAGGCAATGCAAGAAAAGATCGATGCCTACTTTGAAGCCTGCAAAGGGAAGCCGTTCTTAGACGATAACGGTGAACCGATGCGAAATAAAAACGGCTATATCATCTATGACGATAAAAAGCCGCCTACTGTGACAGGATTGGCGCTTGCACTTGGATTCACATCAAGGCAAGCGCTTTTGAATTACCAAAACAAACCAGAGTTCGTTGACACGATTACGCGCGCAAAGACCATTTGTGAACAGTACGCCGAAGAAAGATTGTACGACAAAGACGGCTCCGGCGGCGCACAGTTCAGCTTGCGGGCAAATTTTGGATGGCAGGATAAGCCAGAACAACAGCAGGATAGCGAGGTGCAAATCATAGATGACTTGTAAGCTATCCGGGATTGTTTCTCCTTGTTTCGCCGAAGTTCACCGCGAAATCAAGGCGGGCAATGTAAAAGAGCTTGTCGCAAAGGGCGGGCGCGGCAGTACAAAATCCAGCTATATTAGCATAGAGCTAATTTTGCAGCTAATCAAACATCCGCAATGCCACGCGGCAGTGTTCCGCAAGGTCGGCAACACGCTGCGCACAAGTGTTTATGCGCAAATAGTCTGGGCAATCAATGAGCTTGGCTTGCACGACCATTTCCGCTGCACGGTCAGCCCGATGGAATGCACCTATTTGCCAACTGGGCAAAAGGTGCTTTTTTTCGGTATGGACGACCCCGGCAAAGTTAAGTCAGTAAAGATGCCGTTTGGCTACATCGGCATTGCGTGGTTCGAGGAGCTTGACCAGTTCGACGGCGCGGAGCAAATCCGAAACGTGGAACAGTCCTGCCTGCGCGGTGGTAATTGGTCAATTACATTCAAGAGTTTTAACCCGCCCGCAATGGCGCGGAATTGGGCGAACGGGTACGCTCTGCAAGCCCGCGAAGGCAAGCTGGTACATCATTCTACCTACAAAACAACGCCCGCAGAATGGCTCGGAGAGCGTTTCCTTGCAGATGCGGAATACTTGGAGCGCAGCAACGAAACGGCATATCGGCACGAATATCTGGGCGAGGTTGTCGGCAGCGGTACGGCAGTGTTTGAGAATCTGCGCATTGAGAAAATCACAGACGAACAAGTGCAGACGTTTGACCGCATTAAGCGCGGCGTTGACTGGGGCTGGTACCCCGACCCGTGGGCATACAATGCGATGCACTATGATGCAGCGCGGAAAACGCTGTACATCTTTGACGAGTTGACGCGGCGGCGTACATCGAACCGCGACACGGCGCAGTTGCTGCTTGATAGAGGGCTTACGCGCGAGGACAAAGTCTGCGCGGATAGCGCCGAGCCAAAATCCATTGCGGACTATAACAAATACGGCGTGAAAACATTCCCTGCCAGAAAAGGACCGAAATCGGTTCGCTATGGCACAAAGTGGCTGCAAATGCTGGAAACGATTGTTATTGACCCAGAACGATGCCCGGACACAGCAAAGGAATTCAGCGAGTACGAGTACGAGCGAGACAGCAAGACGGGGGAAGTGCTGGAAGGCTACCCGGATTTGAACAACCATCACATCGACGCTGTGCGCTATGCGATGGAAAGCACAGCGAACAAAGCCGGAGATAGCACGGCAATGAAGTATCAAAGCATTTACAGATAGGCGGTGAGGGAAAATCAGAACGTATCAAGACTTTGTGGCGGTCGGTGAAGATGAACGTTCCCGCATGGGGTTTGTGTTTGACACAATCAACGATTTTAAAGGTCAGAAAAAGACGCGGGACATTCTGGACGCAAAGCTGTACTATTGGGGCGAAAATCCAACAATCAACCGCTATGAAAAAATGGTGTACGACCTTGAAGGGAAAGCACATCCCGATATGTACACAGCAAACCACAAGATTGCCAGCAAGTTTTTTGGATTTGTTGTAGATCAGGAAGTTTCTTACTTGCTGGGCAACGGCGTTGCGTTTAACAAGGATGCCACAAAAAAGGCGCTTGGCGCCACGTTTGATGAAGATATTATGGATGCTGCCCGCCGTGCGTTGATTGGTGGGCAGTCTTTCGTATTCTGGAATCTTGACCATATTCAGGTGTTCGCGCCGGAGCAGTTTGTGCCGCTATACGATGAAGAGGACGGCGCACTAAAAGCCGGAATCCGGTTTTGGCAGATTGACCCGGACAAGCCGCTGCGGGCGACTCTGTACGAGATGGACGGGTACACTGACTACATCAAGCCGCGAAACGGTGAAGTGCGCAGTTTAAACGGGAAACTGCCGTATAAGTTGAAAGTTAGGTACTCGGAGATTGACGGCACAGAAATTTATGACGGAGAGAATTATCCCGGATTTCCCATTATCCCGCTGAAAAACGGTGAACAGGCACGCAGCGAACTTTGCGGCAGAAAAAACACCGTTGACGCGCTCGACCTTGCCAGCAGCAATATGGTCAACAATGTGGATGAGGGCAACCTAATCTATTGGGTGTTGACAAACTGCGGCGGCATGGATGAGGTGGACGATGCAAAGTTTGTGGAGCGTCTTAAAACTACCCACGTTGCCCATGCAGATGGTGACGAGGGTGCAAAAGCCACGCCACAGAGCATCGAAGCGCCATTCCAAGGCACGCAGGCTACCATTGATATGCTGACCAAAAAGCTGTACACGGATTTCCAGGCGTTTGACGCATCTGCCGTGAGCGCTGGAAACCAGACGGCAACGGCCATCAAGGCAAGCTATGTGCCGCTTGACCTGAAAACAGACAAATTTGAAAGCTGCGTAACGCGCTGCATCAAGGGCGTTTTGGCAATTGCCGGGCTTGATGATGAACCAACTTACACGCGCAACCAGATTATCAATAAGCAGGAAGAAACGCAGACCGTGATGCTGTGTGCGGAGTATTACGATGATGAGTACATCACCAAAAAGCTGCTTACCATTAACGGCGATGCTGACCAGTACGATGAATTGATGAAGCGAAAGGCGGCAGAGGAGCTAGACCGCACGACCAACGGCGAGGAGTGACAAGATGTTGAATTTTGAAAACCTCGACAAAGCCAACTTTTTAGGCGTTGGCAAATACGATACGCCAATTATTCAGCCAGAACATATAGACGTGCGGCATTTGGAGTGGATTCCGTTTGATAAGGCGCTTGTATCCAAAGACAGAGCCACAAAAGGCGTGCATTTCTACTGCTACGACTTCCTGTTTTCCAGAGTATGGAATAATCCTGACAAGTACATCAATTTGCTTTCGCAGTTTGGAGCAGTCTGCGCGCCGGATTTTTCGCTGTATTCTGAAATGCCACTTGCTATGCAGATTTACAACCATTACCGCAAGCATTGGTGCGCAGCGTATTGGCAGGCGCATGAGATACACGTTATTCCTACCCTATGTTGGTGCGGCATGGATAGCTTTGAATGGTGCTTAGACGGCACACCAAAACACAGCATTGTTTCTATTTCAAGTGTTGGCACACAAAGCAACGATTATGAAAAAGAATGCTTTGCCAGGCAATGCCGCAAGGCGCTGGAAATTTTGGAGCCGTCAGAAATTTTGTGGTACGGCAAATGCCCGGATGAATTTGACTGGAACGTGACAAAAATTGCGCCACGATACGAGAAAATTAAAGAAAGGCGGTTGATCGCACATGGCAAAACGCGGTAGCGGCGGCGCTGGTAGGAGCGGCGGATTAAAACCACAAAAAACAACACTCGATGAATATCTTGGCGCTCGTGGGCTGAGTTCTCCCATAAGCGATTACATGGATGATAAAATTCGCAATCCGCACGGAATGACGGTAAGGCAGAAAAAGCAATTTCAAAAGGATGCTGCGGCAGCTGCGGACGAATACCAGGAAAAGAGAAGCGCGGCTATTAAAGAATATCAAGCAGGTGTTAAATCTGGAAAAATTGTAGAAAAATCGAGAATTGACGTTTTGCTTGACCGCGCACGAGGACATGAAGACAACGAATCGACACAGGCGGCGCGACGTGCATTAAAAAAGCGTGGAATCAATTGGAAAACAGGTAAAATGCTGTGAAAAAACCTGATTACGCCCACAAACTTACTGACGCGCAGCTTGCCAAGCTGGAACAGCGCATCGCAAAGCTGTACAAAGAAGCTGCTGACGAATTGACCGACACGGTGAAAGCCTATTTTGAGCAGTTCGAAAAGCGTGATGCAGCCATGAAAGAAAAACTCGATGCAGGCAAAATCACCGAACAGCAATACAAGCAATGGCGGCTTGCGCAGATAGGGCGTGGCAAGCGTTTTGAAGCCATGCGCGATAAAGTGGCAGAAAGATACACCGATGCCAATGCAACGGCTGTGGCATACGTCAACGACGCCACGCCGGGCATTTACAGCTTGAATCGCAATTATGCCGCTTACAAAATCGAGCAGGTTTCCGACAAAGCAGATTTTACGCTGTGGGATGAGCAGACCGTTAAACGTCTGATTGTTGAACAACCAGACTTGATGCCGTACTACCCGCCGAAGCGGGCATTGCGGCGCGGAATTGACCTGAAATACGGCAAGCAACAGATTACCGCCAGCGTGACAAGCTCCATCCTGCAAGGCAAAAGCATACCGAAAATCGCCAACGATTTACAAAGCCGTATGCAGGATATGAACCGCACAAGCGCTATCCGAACCGCTAGAACGGCGGTTACAGCAGCGCAGAACGCGGGAAGGCTAGATACTTACCGCGCCGCACAAGACATGGGCATAAAGCTGAAAAAGCAATGGCTGGCAACGCTGGATAACCGCACACGCCATGCGCACGCGATGCTGGACGGTCAGACAGTTGACAATGACAAGCCGTTTAAAGTAGACGGCTATGAGATTATGTTCCCCGGAGATGCAAGCGCACCGGGCTATTTGGTGTATAACTGCCGATGTACTCTAATTGCAGCGCTTGACGATGTGCCAAAAATCCCGAACCCGCTGCGCCGTGCACGCGACCCGGAAACGGGAAAGAGCATACTTGTATCAGATATGACCTATGCGCAGTGGGAAAGCTGGAAGGAAGGAGCTGCGCAGAACGCTGGAAAGATTAAAAAATGAAAATCATCTTTGACGACCACAGCGACGAGGTGCTTTCAGCCCTTGACGCTGCCCTCGCACGCGGGCTTGAAAAATGCGGGCTTGTGGCGGAGGGCTATGCAAAAAAGCTATGCAACAGCCCCGGAAAATTTGGAACTGGCGCATTGCGAAATAGCATCACTCATACAGTGACAAACAGCGGAGAACGCGCCGCCTATGTCGGCACAAATAGCGAATACGGCGTATACGTTGAGTGCGGAACGGGCATTTACTATCCGGGCGGCAGACAAACGCCGTGGGTATATCAAGACGCAAAAGGCAATTGGCATCTGACCCACGGACAACGCGCCAAGCCGTATATCAAGCCTGCAGTGGCAGACCATGCCGCGCAGTACACAAGAATTATCGAACAAGAGCTGAAAGGCAAATAAGCCGCTCGGCTCTTTTTATTGGGAGGAAAGCACATGAAAAAGATTCTTTATATCGCAATCACGATTATGGCTGCGGCGCTGCTTTTGTGCGGCTGTTCCGAAGCCGCCAAAGCAAACTCCAATATTTCTAAACAGGCAGATTACTTTGAGAGTGAACGAAAAATCACCGTATACAACGCCAGAACAGACAAGGTCATTATGGAAGCCGAGGGGTATATGTCTATCTCCAACAATTCCAGCAACGAGCTTGTCTGCACTGTAAAGGTTGGCCCTGATACTTACAGGAAAAATTACATCTACCTAAATGACTACACAATGTATGTTGTCGAGGATATTACAGGAACACACACAGACCCGTATCATTACAAGCTGTATTTCCACACAAATGTGTTGCCCAGCGTTGAAGTGAAACCGTAAAAGGCAAGGTTACATAGCAACTACCGAGATTTTATCGGCGGTTGTTATTTTTATACGCAAAAACGGCGAAGAACTGCCGTTTTGAATAAAACGCGAATGTCGAAGAACTGACACCGAAGAAAAGGAGCGAAAAACATTGGCTATTACTCGCAAGCTGCTAAAAGGTATGGGGCTGACCGAAGATCAGCAGGACACTATTATTGAAGCCCACACTGACACCGTAAACGGTTTGAAAGCGGACGTTGACCGCTATAAAGCCGATGCGGAAAAACTTCCCGGCGTTCAAAATGAACTGAACGACCTGAAAGAAAAGGGCGATGACGATTACAAAGAAAAGTATGAATCCGAGCACAAGGCTTTTGAGGCTTACAAAACCAACGTGGCCGCTGAAAAGACTACCGCTGCCAAAGAAAAGGCATTGGAGACCGCCCTAAAGAAAATCGGCATTGCCGACAAGCGAATTGCCACTGTTGCCAAGATGGCAAAGGCAGATGGTTTTCTGGATGCTTTGGAGCTGGACGAAAACGGCGTGGCGAAAGACGCTGCAAAGTTTGAAACCAGTTTGAAAGACGGTTACGGCGAATTTGTTGTAACTACCAGCACTCAGGGCGCGAACACGCCGAACCCACCTGCCGGAAACGGCGGCAGTGGTTCCATCACGGCAGAAGCCTTTAAAAAGATGGGCTATGCCGACCGACTGAAACTCAAGAAAGAAAGCCCGGAACAGTATTCCGAGCTTGCAAACAGCAAAGGAGATTAACACATGGCAGATACTATTTTGACCAAACTCGCAGACCTGATTGACCCGGAAGTCATGGCCGATATGATTTCGGCTAAAATCCCTGACAAAATCCGCGTTGCACCTTTTGCAAAGGTGGATGACACCCTTGCTGGCGTGCCCGGTGATACCATTACTGTGCCGTCTTACGGTTACATTGGTGACGCGGAGGACGTTGCAGAGGGCGTTGACGTTGACATCGACAAGATGAGCACCAAGGACAAGAAGTACAAAATCAAGAAGGCCATGAAGGGCGTTGGCCTGACCGATGAAGCTGTGCTGTCCGGCTACGGCAACCCTGTTGGCGAAGCCAATGCGCAGCTGGCGCTGTCTATCGCTGCTAAAATCGACAATGACTGCATGGAAGCCCTGCAGGGCGCTACGCTGGTGTATGACGGCACTGCCTCCGCTATCAAATACAGCGACGTTGTGGACGCTATCGACGTGTTCAACGAGGAGATCAACAGCGACAAGGTCATGTTCATCAATCCCAAGCAGATGGCGACCCTGCGCAAAGATGCGGACTTTATCAGCGCTGATAAGTACATCCCCGGCGTCGCGCTGACCGGCGAGATCGGCAAGATCGCCAACACCCGCGTTGTCGCATCTCGCAAGGTTCCTTCTATCGAGTATGAGAAGGACAACAGCACCGGCACCATTGAGATTGTCGCTGATACTACCGCCGAAACCTCTACCAAAAAGCATCTGGCGACCATCCAGCCCCATTGCGCTGCTGCTTTGATTGTCGGTGATAAGGTCAAGGCTGCTGCTACCGCCTATTACGCTTGCCCCATCGTTAAGCTGAATGAGGATAGCGAGACCGAGGACGATGTGCCCGCCCTGACCATCTACCGCAAGCGCAATATCAACGTGGAGACCGAGCGAAAGCCGCGTAACCGCTCCACCGAGATCACTGCTGACGAGTTCTACGTTGCGGCGCTGACCAACGAAGCCAAAGTCGTGCTGGCAAAGTTCAAAAAGTAATAAGGAGGCAGCGAAATGCTTGAAGAATTGATGCGAGAGTGTAAAAACTGGTTTGTTGCGCCGAATGGCGTACATCTGGGCACTTTTACCGTCAAGGAAGGCAGCATTACGCTGCCTTTTCTTGTTTATGGGCAATATTTCCGCATCGTTGGCAGCGTTTTTAACGACGGCGTTTACGAGTATGGCAACGTTTATCTGCAGGACGAAACATTTGAGGGAGCTATCTGGGCTTTAAGTGTTCCGCCTGCATTTATAAAGCTTTCCGAAGAAATCAAAAGCTGGCGCGACCAGTACGAGAACGCCGCAAGCAGCCCGTTTCAAAGCGAGAGCTTTGCAGGGTATAGTTACACCAAATCAAGCGCGAACGGCAATTCTGGCGGCTCTGTGACGGGCTGGCAGGGCGTGTTTGCGTCCCGGCTAAACAAATGGAGAAAGCTATGAGCCTTTTAGATGATTTTTCGCGCAGCTGCATCATTATGGACAAACTGACAAAGCCTGACGGCGAGGGCGGCTATTCTACCGAGTGGCGCGAGGGCGCAGAGTTTTCAAATTACGTCGCATTTGACAGCAGCCTTGAAGCACGGCAGGCCGAAGCGCAGGGTGTTACCAGCGTGTATACCGGCATTGTGCGGAAAGACGTGCCCATTGAGTACGGCAGCGTGTATAAGGACGTGACGACCGGGGCATATTTCCGGGTCACGAGCCGCCCGGAAGAAAAGCAAGCCCCGGCAAGCGCTTCTCCAATGCTGCAAAACCTAAAGAGTTTTACGGCTGAACGATTGCGGGAGGGATTGCCGACATGACAAAGGGCGCTGCATTACAGCAGTTTTTTGGTCGGTTTATGACCGCATACGCCAGCAACGCCGTGCCGGATGACTCTGTACTCCCCTACCTGACCTATGATGCTGTGTTTGACGCATGGGGCGGCGGGGCGGTATCGCTGACGGTCAACATGTGGTTCCATACCACGAGCGAAGCGGTGCCCAATGCAAAGGCGCTTGAGCTTTCGGACGCGCTGGGCATTGGCGGCGTGACGCTGCCGGTAGATGACGGCTTGATTTGGTTAAAACGCGGCTCCCCATTCTGCCAGGCGCTGGCAGATGACACAGACAAAAACATAAAACGGCGGTACATCAACGTGACAGCCGAATTTTTATGCCTAAATTGAGGTGAAAGCATGAAATTTACTCGTATTCCTGAATCTGCGTTTAAAGAACTGGTCTTGAACGCGGGCTATCTTGCAACTACGTTTGACCCGGCTGCCGGTACTGCGCCGGAAGAAAGTGCGCTGCTGGGCGCTACGACCGGCGGCATCAACTTTACGGCTGTGCCGAGCTTTACCGACTTCGGCGAGGATATCGACAACTGCCCTAAAAACATGAAAGAGCTGAAGCAGATTGAATCGTGGGAAGTCAAGTGCAGCGGCACTTATGTTTCGGCATCGGCAGAGAATGCCAAGAGCATGCTCGGCGCTGCGGATGTTACGACTACTTCCAAGGTGTCCAAAATCACGCCGCGCAACGACCTGAAAGACAGCGACTTTACCGATTTGTGGCTGCTGTGTGATTACTCTGACAAGCACGGCACTACGAATGGTGGTTTCTGTGCCATTCACATGCTGAATACGCTGTCTACCGGTGGTTTCAGCTTGCAGACCGGCGACAAGGAAAAAGGTCAGATGAGCTTTGAATACACGGCGCACTACTCCATTACCGCGCAGGACACTGTGCCGTGTGAGGTGTATATCAAGGCGGGAGAGGATGAGGCATTATGAAGCTGTTTTCTCAGTTAAGCACTGACGAAGCTGGTGAGGTTGCGCTGCGAATTGCACCGCCCATCACGAACCTGATCGAGGATGAAAACCTTGTTGCTGAAGTACAGAAAACCATGCCGAAAGGCGACACGACTGTTATTGCAATGCAGCGCTTCGGCCTTGCGAAAATCGTAAAACTGCTCAACATTGCAATTAAGCAGCACCGTACCGACGTTTACGAGATTCTTTCCCCCTTTAATGGGCTGACGGCAGAGGAAATCGGCAAGCAGAATTTTCTTGTCACCTGCAAGCAGGTTTATGATTTGCTGAACGATAAGGATTTTGTCGATTTTTTCAAATTGTGTCTTGCTGGCGGGCAGAACAAGTAATCCCCGTACTGCTAAAAATGCCGAAACTGAGCGCAAAGGCGCTTGTGTCGGCGCTGCCTTACGCTTTAAAAGCTGATTTCGAAGAACAGATGTACAAGGTGTACATGACAGATAGTGCGTGGAGCCTTGTGGTAGCTGTTACAGGCGTAACGGACAGGCCAGCGAGATATATTGACATTATCCACCCGCCCAAAGTGGATACGCGGACACCGGAACAGGTGCAAGAAGATTTCAAAGACTTTGCGGCGCGGCATGGGTTAAAAACAAAAGAACGGCAGGAGGTGAGCGAGTAAGTGGACGTATTTGACCTTTTTGCAAAAATCACGCTGGATTCCAGCGAATATGAAAAGGCGCTGAAAAGAACAAAGGCTGAATCGCAAGCGTTTGTCAGCGGGTCTTATACAAAAGGCTTTGAAAAAGTTGCTGGTACAGTTATGAAGATCGGCACAGCGCTGGCGGGCGTCGGTACTGCTGCCGCTGGTTTTGCGGTTAAAGTAGGCTCTGGGTTTGAATCCGCTATGTCGCAAACGCAAGCTATTTTTGGCATTACTGACAAGATGTCAGACGAATACAAAAAGCTGGAAGATACTGCCCGCGAATACGGCAAAACCACGCAGTACAGCGCAAGCGAATCTGCGGACGCGCTGAAATATATGGCTTTGGCCGGGTGGGATGTAGAGCAAGCAACCTCTGCGCTGCCCGGCGTGCTGAACCTTGCGGCTGCGGCCAGCATGGATTTGGCGCAGGCATCTGACATGGTAACGGATTACATGTCGGCGTTTGGCATTGAAGCTGATCAATCCGCCTATTTTGCAGACGTTCTGGCCTATGCACAGAATAACGCAAACACGACCGTTGACCAATTGGGGCAGGCGTTTCAAAACTGCGCGGCAAACATGAATGCGTCCGGGCAGGACTTTGAAACCACCACCGCGCTGCTGGAAGCTATGGCGAACCAGGGCACGAAGGGCAGCCTTGCAGGCACGCAGCTGGCCGCTATGATGCGCGACCTGACCGCCAAAATGAAAAACGGCGCAATCACGATTGGCAACGCCAGCATTGCAGTGCAGGATTCAAACGGCAATTTCCGCGACATGACGGATATTTTGACGGAGGTTGCCGCTGCTACAGACGGTATGGGCGATGCGCAGCGTGCTACGGCGTTAAGCTCTGTATTTACGGCTGATTCTTTAAAGGGTGTCAACCTGATTCTGAATGAAGGCGTTGACAAAGTTGCCCAATATGAAGAAGAACTACGCAATGCCAACGGCACGGCAGCGGATGCGGCAAAAATCAATAACGACAACCTTGCAGGCGCTTTAAAAGAGTTAAGCTCTGCGGCTGAAGAAGTTGGTATTGCGGTATACAAAAAATTCCAAGAACCGCTGACAAAAGCCGTTGATAAGGTTACGGAAATTGTACAGAATATCAACATTGACGACCTTGTCGAAAAAGGCAAAAACATGCTGGACACGCTGGCAAAGATTGCCCCCGCTATTGCTGCCATTGTAAGCGCGGCAACCGGGCTTTATGGCATGATTAAAATTGCCGACAAGTTAAAAGACTTTGGCGAGATGGCTGCGGCAATCAGCAAGGCAGGCGGGCTTATCGCTTCTATTGGCGGCCCTATTGCTATTGTAGTTGCCGCTATCGCGGCGCTGGTTGCAGGATTTGCTACGCTGTACACGACAAATGAAAATTTCAGAAACGGCGTTAATGCAGCGTGGGATGCGATTTCTGCCAAGATTCAGGAAGTCGTGGAATTTGTACAGCCTTATGTTGAAGCGGCTATGCAGGTTATTGGGCAGGTCGTTACGCAGGTCATTACAGATTTGACCCCAGTCATACAGAGCATCGGTGAAGCGTTCAGCGCTGCATGGAGCCTTGTACAGACTGTATGGGCATGGGCAAGCGCATTCTTTCAGGCCATCTTCCAGGCAATTGTGGTTATCTTTGCACCATTTGCACCGATTATCAGCGGATTCTTTCAGGGCGCGTGGATCATTATTCAAAGCATCTGGAATGTTGCGGTAAGCTTTTTCCAGACTGTGTTTAATTTGATTACCGGCGTGTTCTCTACGATTGACGCTGTGTTGTCCGGTGACTTTAAGAGCGCATGGGAGTCGATTCAAAGCATCTTTGAAGGTGCGTTTGACTTTTTCTCTACGGTCGGCCAGAACGTTGTTGAGGGCATCAAGGGTGGCATTGCGGCTGTTTGGGGTGGTCTTGTCAGCTTCGTGCAGGGCTTGTGGGATGGCATCAAGAGCATTTTTGTCATCAATGCAAGTGATGTAAAAAACAACACGGGCGTTAATGGCAGCCATGCAGGCGGCATGGATTATGTCCCCTATAACAACTACGTTGCAAATCTGCATCGCGGTGAAATGGTACTGACAGCCGATGAAGCGGACAACTACAGACGCGGTAAGGGCAGCAGCAACGGTTTTACCCTGACGCAAAATATTTACGCGGCAAAGCAGACGCCGGTTGAACTGGCAGCAAGTACAGCAGCATATTTCCAGCGGGCGAGGTGGGCGATATGAGTTTTTTAAGCAAGACTTTTAAATACGTCAACTCGCTGGGGCAGTCTATCGTGTTTGACTATGAGCATGGTTATCTTATAAGCAAGCCGGATGGCATTGATACAATTTCGGTTACTGCCAACACGGCGCAGGGCATCGGTCAAGTAGGCGCTACGGTGCAATCTAAGGCCATTCAGACGCGGCCTATTACCATCAATGGCAGAGTTATAGGCAAAGACGCGCAAGCGCTGAAAGACGCGCTTATGACCGTTATTCGGCCTGACCTGACCGGGGTGTTATATGCCGGAGACTGGCACATAGATGTTATTGTAACGGCATCGCCTACCATTGGCGCATCAAAACGCGGTGCGCCGTTTCAGCTTGGCTTGCTTGCTCCCTACCCGTATTGGGAAAGTGGCGAACGAAAAGCAATGCAGCTGCGCGGCGTGCAAAAAGGTTTTAAATTCCCATGGAATATCAGCAAAACGTATTATTTCGGCAAAGTCATTGTGCTGAAATACATTGTTTTGCAGAATTTCGGGCAGTTTGATGTTCCGTTTATTCTGGAAATCAATTGCGTTGGCGAGACGGCAACAAACGTAGGCATTGAAAACATGCTGACAGGTGAAGTGCTGCGGCTGGAAAAAACGCTTGTGGAAGATGAGCGTGTCGTTATCAAGACATCGCACGGGAAAACAACGGTCACAAGCTCTAAGGACGGTGACTGCCGGGGTGCACTTACGCTTGAAAGTACACTGTACAGAATCCATACGGGCGATAATGCGTGGAAACCTACTGCGGACAGTGGGCTTGAAAACGTTGAAATGAGTGTTTCGTTTGCGGAAGAAAGTGCGGGTGTAACGGTAATATGAGATTAGAGCTGTTCTCCCCCGACCTTAGCAACCGACACGAAATCACGCACGCGATCAGCAGCGAATTCAGCGACTACTATAACGATGTTGGGAAATTTACGGTAGTTTTGCCGATGGATGAGTACAACATCGGGATAGTGGAGCTGGATGCTGTTTTGTACATTGTAGAGCGAAAACTTGCGTATACTGTGGAAGAAATACAGTTTGATTGCGACAACAGCGAAATCACGTTGAACGGTTACAGCCTGAACAACAAACTGAACCGGCGTGTTATTGCGGCAACTGCCAGCATTGCCAACGTGGAAACAGATGTATACAGCGTTATTACTGCCAACCTGCGCGGGCTGCCTGTACTGCTGGCGAAGAAAAAAGGCTTGACAGAAACCGTGAAAGCAACAGAGGTGTACGGGGACGAACTGTTAAACTGCATACAGCCGATTTTGACAGATGCCGAGATTGGGAACAGGATGGTTTTGGACTACAGAGCCAAAACGGAAACGTTTGAATTGTATAAGGGCGTTGACCGCACAGAGGGATTAAACGCGGTCCTGTTTGTGCAGGAACGCGGAACGGCGCCGGGGCTGGTAGTTGACAAGGATATTTCTGAATACAAAAATGTGTGCTACTGTGAAGCGCAGTACAAAGACGGTACAAAGTTTGTGGTGCAGGCTGGCACGGCCAGCGATGCGGAACGGCGCGAACTATGGGCGAGGTTCAGCGGAGACGCACAGCAGGATGGCGAGACAAACGCTGCGTTTCAGACGCGCGTTAAGCAGTATGCAGCGTTGCAGCTAGGTAGCCATTTGAACCGAAACGGATTTGACATTGACGCGGACGGCGATGAACTGGGCACGGCATATAATGTCGGAGATTTGGTTTGGTGCGTTTCTTTGCGGCTGGGTGTAAAGTACAAGGCAAGAATAACGGCGGCAAAGTATTCACAGGATGCAAACGGGTCGAGCGTTAAGCTGGTTATTGGCGACCCGATTTTAACAGTGTTGAGGTGAGACAGTGGCAGAAATTAAAAATTTCCCGAATAATGTTGACGAATACATCGGGGCACAAAATGTCATGAAGTGGCTGCACGGGCGTACAAGCGGCGTTTTTGGCGCGGATGGCAATTTAAGTGTTACTGCAAACGGCAATATGACGGTAAGGGTATCGGATGGTGTTGGTTGGCTTGCGAACGACAAAGCAGACGGTACGGTTTTTTGGAATGATACCAAAGAACAGACCGGCAGCGAGTTACAGCTGACAATCCCGCTGGCGAATGCTGTATCGCCGCGTATTGACCGTGTTGTTGTGAGTTGGGACACAGTAGACTATGCAGCAAAACCGCGCATTGAAGTGCTGAAAGGTACGGCGGCTTCTACACCTGTTGCACCGGCACTGACAAACAATAGTCTGTTGCGGCAGATTTCGCTTGCACAGATTGCAATTCCCGCGGCAGCAAGCAAAATCACGTCGGCCAATATTACCGATGAACGACTTGACAGCACAGTATGCGGGCTTGTGACGGATTGGGTAAACGTTGATACCAAGATGATGCAAGAACAATTTGCTGCTTTTCTTACCAAAATTAAAACTGAGCTGGAGCAGCTGCATGCTGGAACGGCTACGATGATGCGTGCCACCTACGACCCGCAAGGACGGAACACGGACATATTCAAGTACACGGATAAGGTGGCCAACATCTACTACGCCAGGCTTACGCTGAACGGGTGGACGGCTTGCAGCAGCGCCGACCAGGCCAAAGACCTGCTGTACCAGCAGACGGCTACGCTGACCTGCGCGAACAGCCATGCGCCGGTGGTGACGGCTGCCAGCGAGTTTTTGTCCGGCATCGGCTACGACAAGACCGGGGTACCCGCTACCGATAATGTGCTGAATGAAGTGCAGGACATCATCAACGACGGCGTGACGGTCACGGCGTACAATTCGGTGCTGGTTAAGGTGAAAAAAAAACCCACCGCCGAAATCCGGGCGCGGTGGGTCATTCAAAGTTGATGGAGGTTCAGCATGAAACGTTGTAAGAAATCTGCGGCATGTGTTGCGCGGGGGTACTGCTGATGGGTGTAGCACCGAGGATTCCGGGCGGCGGCGGAATAAAAGAATTTGCAAGCATTTTTGTGCGAGGGCACAAGCATGAAGCCATGCCAATCGCCAGCGTACGAGCCTATAAAGACAAGACTGTTAAAGCAAAAAATCTATATTTGGGTAGTGGCCCGTATTTCACGTCTCCCCAAACTTGGACTGTCAATAATCTTTTTAAAGTGCAAACGATTAGTTCTGATGTGTATGTATATATCTTACAAGACGCAAAGGATTCTAGCGGCTCCACATATTCCGCTGGAGATACTTTGGCAAGCTACAACGTCAACAGCGACACGACACTTTTTTTGGAAAAAATTTTTTATCCGCTACCTGGTAAAAGTTGGTCGTAAGGAGATGCGATATGAAAATCTACGATGAAATCACCAACGAGGAACTGACCTCTCCCGACCTGGCCGCTGGTTATCTCTACACCGCCCGGCGGGTTGCCGAGCATGTGCCGGAGAGCCGGGAAGTGATGCAGGGCACTGTCACCGAGGACGACCCCAAAGGCCTTGAGCACATCATCTCCGGCTACGATGTGTACGAGGACTGCCAGCTGTACCACCGCTACACCGTGGCCGAACTGGCCGAGCGGCAGCAGGCGGAGATCGAGGCGAGCACCATTGTGCTGGACGATGCGACCAAACTCTCCCTGATGTTGGCCGAGATCCCCACCGAGGCCAAGCCCACCATGCCCCCGAAGCTGGGCTACAAGTGGGTGCCGACCTACAGCGGCACGGCGGGTTTTGCGTGGGAACTGCAGGAAGACCCAAACGCCTACGGAACCAACGACCGCCCGCTGTACTGGGTGGACGGCATGACCGTCTGCACCGGCTACTACTACACCGACGGCGACAAGCTGTACGTTGCCCTGCAGGACGGCACAGCCACGGCGCTTGATGACACAGAATGGTTTGAGGTGATGTAATGGCATTGCATGAAGTACAGCTGAAAGGATACAGTGTTAGACCCGGCAACTTATCGCTTGGCACTTTTGACAGTTACGGTATCGAGCAGCTGCATGTGACAACAGATGACAGTTGGGATGGGCTGGACATTCTGGCCGTATTCCACGCGCCGAACGGGACTGCGAAAAAGGTTGTTGTTGGGGCAGACGGTATGCTTGCCGTACCGCCGGAAGCTACGGCAAAGCAGGCAGGCGTCGGCAGAATTGTTTTTGTTGGGCTTGCGGAAAACGTGCAGCGCATTACTGTGGACATGGGATACAATATCAAGCCGCACTCTGACATCGAGGGAGACAACCCCGGCACGCCTACGCCGGACGTGGTGCAGCAGATTCTTGCCAACTCGAACCATGCCGTCAGCATTGCCACGGCGGCGCAGGAAGCCGCTGAGAACGCCCGCCAAGCCGCCGAGGATGCGGCCAAAAAGGCGGGCGAGGGAGCGGGCGGCGCTGCTGCAAGTGCAGTGGCAGCCAAGAAGAGCGCCGAGGACGCGGCAGCATCCAGCGAGAGCGCGGCGGGTAAGGCAGAGGAGTCCGCATCCTCCGCCAGTGCGGCCGCTGAGAATGCCAAAGCAGCTCAGGCCGCACAGGGCAGCGCCGAAAATGCTGCTCAGACAGCCGCTGATGCAGCGGGTGTCGCTGGACAAGCTGCTGGCGCGGCCGCACAGAGTGCAAAGGCGGCTGAAACTGCCAAGCAGAGAGCAGAGGACGCAGCAAAAAAGGCGCTTGAAGCAAAAACGGGCTCGGAAAACGCCCTGCAAGATGCTGACGCAGCAAAAGATGCCGCAAGTGGCTATGCCGATGCTGCGGCAAAATCAGCCACAGCAGCAGCGGCCAGTGAGAAAAATGCAGCGAAATTCGCGAACAGCGCTGCTGATAGCGCGGCGGCGGCTAAAAAGTCGGCGGATGATGCCAACAATACTGCCAACAGCATCAAGGATTCTATGACACAAATTTCCGAGAACAAGGAGGCGGTTAGTCAGCTAAAGGAAGATACTGCTGCGCTGAAGAAGCGCCAGAATGTGCTTGTTGGCAGTGAGACAGGCAACCCGGTAAGCTGCAGTGACGCATATTCCGCACCGCTGTGCGGCCTGACCGTGTACGGCAAGAGTATGCAGGGGAACACGACCGGGGCGCAGCTGTTTGATGTCTCAAATGCTGATGTGGTGCAAATGTATATCGCTAATAGTGGTATCGGGAATTTTGTAGATAATTATAGTGTCATTATACCTATTAAGCCATCGACATCTTACACAATAAGTGAAAAAAATAATAAAGTATTCAGAGTTGCCATAACAGAAGAGTACCCAGTTGAAGCAGCACTTACTTTATTTAAAGATACCACAACTATCTATAAAAATATTACAACTCCTAATAATTTACCAAATGGTAATTTTTTAATGATTCAGTTGTATGGTAATTTCGCCCACGCACCGGATTTTTCGGGCTTGATGCTCAACGAAGGATCTACAACTAAGCCGTGGGAGCCCTACACCGGAGGCAAGCCATCCCCATCACCGGATTACCCACAGGAGATTAAGAGCGCAGGCGACAGCGGGAGCGTGGCGGTGACCTTGAGCGATGGGAACGGAAAAACGCAAACTCTCACCCTGCCTACGCCCAACAGCTTACCCGGAATCCCTGTCACGTCTGGCGGCAACTACACTGACCAAAACGGCCAGCAATGGGTGTGCGACGAGGTAGACTTGGAGAGAGGGGTGAAGGTGCAGAGAGTAACAACAATAGTTTTTTCCGACCAAAAGAAGTTTACTCTGAGAACGACCAGTACCAGTACCAAGTTTCGCTTTAGTACTGCAGCCGATGGATTAAAAACCGCAAATTTAACGACTGCTGATTCAAGTGCGTTTTGCTCGGCTTTAGTGCTTGGTAAACAAGGTAGTACATGGACTACACCTAATACTTTTACAATCGATGCCGATGCAAGGTTATACGTTAGATTTGAAAACATCAACTCTCTGGGCGAGTTACAGCAATATTTGCAACGAACACCTATGTCACTAACCGCAATTCTCGCCACCCCCATCGAAACCCCGCTCACCTCTGCCGAAATTGCCGCTTACAAAGCGCTGACTGCCTACGCGCCAGACACCGTGGTGCAAGCGAGCGACGGAGCAGGTGTAAAGCTGGAATATCAGCGCGATGTGAACATCGCAATCAAAAATCTTGAGGACGCCATCGCGTCCATGACTACCACTTAAAGGAGATATACATTATGGCTATCAAAAGTAAAGCACGGCACGACCTGACCTTGCGCAGCATCAAGCGGGAAATTGCCGCCGGACGTGACGTTGCATACTGGTTGGACAAGGCGTACACACATCTTGACAATGGACTACTGACAGAAGATGACATTGCAGAGGTGGAAGCTCTGGCACAGGCGTACTACGACGCTCTGGACGCTGAAGACAAGTCGAACCTTTCTATCCCCGGTTAAGCGTGGGCGCGGCCCACGCCGCCGGCTGGTGATGAATAATGATGAGGTGATACCTTGACAGGAATTTTTAAAGGACAGTTTCGTGTACGGTACAACTACGCCCGATTTGGTTACACGCGGGGCGGCGGCAAGACGTGGCATGGCGGCATTGATCTGGAAGCGCTGGACGATGAGACCATTTACATGCCCACCTACAAGGGCAAGAGCATTTCCGGCACGGTGACCCGGGCGCGGATTGTGACCGACAAAAACAATGCGACGTGGGAGTGGGGATATTACGTCTGTGTTCAGCTGGACACAAACCAGACGCCGGATGCCGTCAACTACCTGTACTTCTGCCACTGCGCCAGCCTGCTGGTTAAGGCAGGCCAGAGAGTCAAGAGCGGCGATGTACTGGCCGTTATGGGCAACACCGGCAATGCCGCGTTGGCAGACCCGCCCTACAAGCACTGCCATTTCGAGGTGCGTGCCACTGCCACCGGCAAGGGACTTGACCCGACGGCGTATGCGGGCTGCCCGAATGAGGTAGGAACCTACGGCGACCAGCCTGCGCAAACAAGCGGTGAGGAAGTACTGATTGATGTATCCCACCACCAGGGAGCTATCGACTGGGCGAGTGTTCCCTACCGTGCCATTGTTCGCATCGGGTATCGCGGCTACGGCAGCGGAAAGCTGATGAAGGACGAGCAGTACGATGCCAACCTTGCAGGGGCGAAAGCGAGCGGAAAGCTGTTCGGCTTTTACTTCTTCTCACAGGCGGTCACGGTGGATGAAGCCAGGGAGGAAGCAGACTTCTGCGCAAGCCTTGCACCGGCTGGCTACCCGCTGTTTTTTGATAGCGAATGGGGGCATACGACCGATTCCGGCATACATGATGGTCGCGCCGACAACCTGACAACAGACCAGCGCACGGCAATCGCAATGGCATTTTGCGAGAAGGCCAAAGCGCACGGATTTACGGCAGGCATTTACACATTCACATCGTTTGCAAGCGGGAACATCGACTACGCTTACCTGTGTGAAGATTACATCGGTTGGCTGGCCGATACCCGCACAAACTACGACAAAACGCTGCCGCGCTACATCCACCAATACGGGCAGGGCAGCGTCGCAGGCATCACCGGCACGGTCGACCTCAACCATTTTGTTAAGACCCTGCCTGCAGTGAACAAGCCTGCAAGCAAGCTACAAGTAATTACCATTGGGCCGGTATCGCAGGGAGATGCGGATGCAATCTACTTGCTGTGTAGGGAACGCGGCCTGGCGGATGCCGGGCTGTATAAGAGTGAGTGGGCATAAAGCCTGGAAAGACGTAAAAATGACGGATTGGGATATCGTAAAAGACATCGTTGTCCTTTTGGGGATCATCGTCACCGTGACGGGGCCACTGCTTAAGCTTAACACAAGCATTGTGGAGTTAAAAACGCTGTTGGATAACGTCATCAAGCAGGTGGCGGACAACGATAAGGGCAACACAGAAAGTCATCGCCGCTTGTGGGCGCACAACACCGAGCAAGACAAAATTTTGACAGACCACGAGCAGCGTTTACACGACCTTGAGGATAAGTGAGGTAAAATCCATGAACGATTTTTTAAAAAATTTTGCGGCGCTGATTAAGGTGAAAACCATTGTGACGCTTGTGGTGGTTGCGGTTTTTGCGGTGCTGGCATTGCAGAGCAAATTACAGCCTGACACGGTCATGACCATTGTGACAATGGTCGTGGCTTTTTATTTTGGTACACAGACCGAAAGCAAGAACAAGAAGGATGAGTAATCATGCCAAAGTTTGATTTTGTCGGCGGTTTGCTGACCGATGAAGAAACGGACGTTTTGCAGCTTCGGCGGCGCGGCTGGCGCAATGCTGATATTGCGGCAGAACTGAATTGCAGCGAGCGCACGGTAAAACGGCGCGTACACAGCATCAAAAACAAAATAGGCTGATTTAAAGGGCACGGCTGCTTTTGCGGCCGCGCCCTTTTTTCTTTTGTCCCAAAGACGGCACAATGTTGGCACTTTACTGGCCTACGTTGTGCCGTTTTTTTTTGTACAATTAAGGAAAAAGGAGCGGTGCAGATGGCATATAGGCAAATCAACCTAAACCCAGAGCAAAAGCGCGTTGGCGATTGCACCGTCAGAGCCATTGCGGCCGCCACGCATCAAGAGTGGGCGGCTGTATATGCGGCGCTTGTGTTGGCAGGATTTGAACTACATGATATGCCGTCTGCAAACTATGTTTGGGGCAGCTATCTGCGCCGATGCGGGTGGAAGCGCTACACGTTGCCAAACAGCTGCCCGGATTGTTACACAGTGGCGCAGTTTGCAAAAGACCACCCGGACGGAACATACATTTTGGCAATGGCTACGCATGTTGTGTGCGTGCAGAATGGAGATTGGCTAGATACATGGGACAGCGGAGATGAAGTGCCGCTGTACTACTGGCAGAAAGGATGATTGACAATGGCGTTTGGCGTACCGTATCAGCCCGGATTTGCGCCGGGATATTACCCGATGGGGCAGCCGTCCGCAATGCCAGACCAGCTGGCGCAGCTGCGGCAGAACTACCAGCAACCGCAGCAGTCCGCGCCTATCATCTGGGTGCAGGGTGAAGAGGGCGCGAAGGCCTACATGGTGGCGGCTGGAAACAGTGTGCTACTGATGGACAGCGAAAACAGTGTGTTCTACATCAAGTCTACTGATGCAAGCGGGATGCCGCAACCACTGCGAGTATTTGACTACACAGAGCGCGGCAAACAGGCCCCGCAGAAGCCCGAAACAGTAGACGATAAGTTTGTCACGCGAGCAGAGTTTGACGCTCTACGTGCCCGCTTTGACGCGCTGACGGCAGATAAGCCGGGAAAGGGTGATAACAATGCCAAATCCACTGTTTAATGCTCTGGGCGGCGGTAAGCTGCCCGGCCCGATGGGGCAGTTTCAGCAGATGATGCAGCAGTTTCAGCAATTTCGGCAAAATTTTCAGGGCGACCCAAAACAAGAGGTGCAGAAACTGCTACAGTCCGGGAAGATGAGCCAGCAGCAGCTTAACCAGTTGCAGACGATGGCGCAGCAGTTTCAAGGATTTCTGAAATAGGTTTGACCGTGCGCACGGTGAACATACATTAACTTTGATATTTTTTGAAAGGAGAATAACATGAGTCTTTCTTCGGACGGCACTGTAATGACGATGCCTGTTCAGCCCGCAAATACCAACAGCGGCAACGGCTGGGGTTTTGGAGGCGACGGCGCGTGGTGGATTATTATTCTGTTCTTGTTCGTATTTTGCGGCTGGGGCGGTAACTGGGGTGGCAATGGCGGCTTTGGTGCTGGCAACGGCGCTGGGGTGGTTGACGGCTATGTGCTGACCTCTGATTTCGCCAACGTTGAGCGAAAAATCGACAGTGTGAACGATGGCCTGTGCAATGGTTTCTACCAGCAGGCGCAGCTTGTAAACGGTGTGCAGAACGCTATGCAGCAGGGCTTTATGTCGGCTGAAATCAGCCGTGCAAATCAGCAGGCGGCGTTTATGCAGCAGCTGAATGCCATGCAGATGCAGCAGGCCAACTGCTGCTGCGAGACCCGCGCAGCAATCCAGGGAGTGAATTACAACCTGGCCACGCAGGCATGCGAGACCCGGCAGAGCATCAACACTGGTACGCGCGACATCATCGACAACCAGAACGCCAACGCAAGAGCGATTCTTGACGCGATGACCGCACAGCGCATCGAAGCTAAGGACGCCAAGATTGCCGAGCAGAACCAGCAGATTTTCGCTGCTCAGCTTGCCGCAAGTCAGGCGGCGCAGAACAGCTATCTGCTGAACCAGCTGCGCCCATTGCCTGTGCCCGCCTACCAGTCTTGCAACCCCTGGGCAGCTGGCACTTATAACGGCTGCAACGGCTGCGGCTGCTAAAACCGAATACGGCAACTTGTCGGAACATCTGACATGTTCGGCCCCGTGCCGATTTTGAACCATGCGGCGGGGGCAATAGCCTCCGCCGACTTTTTTGAAAGGAATGAAGTTTATGGCTGAATACAGCAACAGCGCAATCGTAACCGTTGCCGCTGGTCAGAACGTGCCTTTTACCGAGGAGGCCAACACAGGCAAGCCCTGCATTGTGCATCGAGAAGGCGCTGGGCTGGTGACTCTTCGCGGGCTCACGAACCAGTGCCGGGCAAAATTCAAAGTCTCCTTTGGAGCAAATATTGCTGTCCCTACTGGCGGGACCGTGGAGGCCATCACGGCAGCGATCTCCATCAATGGTGAGGCGCTGAACGCTTCCACCGCTACCGTCACCCCGGCTGCCGCAGAGGATTTCTTCAATATTTATGTTTCCGCTGTGGTGGATGTCCCCCGTGACTGCTGTGTCACCGTCGCCGCAAAGAACACCAGTACGCAGCCCATCCTCGTTGCCAACAGTAATTTTATTGTTGAGCGCATCGCGTGAAAGGAGAACCGATATGGAATATCTGTATGACCTGAAAGAAAAGCTCTGCAAGGAGCTGGAGGAATATGCCCAGAAAAGCAACATGAACGCCGGGGACCTGGAGATGGTCCACAAGCTGACGGATACCATCAAGAACGTGGACAAGATCATGATGCTGGA
>OGYM01000225.1_pt1 | contig 42421 bp, 23 predicted proteins | sample 1576491 | NCBI WGS metagenome assembly OGYM01 (sample SAMEA3541515, study PRJEB24748) | human gut metagenome | biome: human gut; feature: human-associated habitat; material: faeces | place: China | collected 2012 | reverse complement strand
TGAGGAAATCACGACCAACCTGTGGGGCGTGGGGCGCGATTGCTGAACAGGAGCAACACAAACTATAGGAGCTTCAGGCTCAACATGCTTTTCTCGTGTGAGAAACAAATAAAGTGCAATGATAATGACGATGCCGATTGCAGCATAAATACTCTGCTTCTTTTTTAACTTTAATTCTTTCCTTGTCAAAAAACGTTTCATACTTTCTTTTTGATTTTTTATTATTAGATGCCATAGGAACAAGGACAATACCTGTGCCAAAGGTACGAAAATATTTTTGTATATTGAAAATCAGAGCATCATGACAAACGAATATAAACAGAAGTTGAGGATTTTTCTGATAAGTTGTGGAAATTATCCACAATCAAGCCACATTTTTATTCCCCATTTTCTCTTATCCTATCTCCCTATAAAAAGAAACATACAAAATATTTTCCTCGTTCTTTTCTAAAAGAATCAACACCAACATTCAGATTCCCATGATGTTTCTCCTATCTTTTTCATACTTTCAGAACGGGAAAGCTCGCCTCTGAATAATATTTTTGCTAACTTTGCATCCGAAAAAAATCTTTAAACAAAATGATATTAGAGGAACATTTAGAAACTACTGTAAAGGTTCACGACCAGCAGTTGCACCGGCGAGTTGATCTTTTGCTTCGTACAGGAAAACTTTTGGTAGAGAGTTTGGCTGATACCAATCGAATTGTGAGAAACATGAAGCGTACAGCAGCTTATTTAGGTATTCCCGAAGAAAAGTTGCACATTAACGTAAGTTTCACCATGCTGATGGTGAATGTAAGTGACGGCGATTATTCGTTTACAAAATTCCAGCGAATCGAAGGACATGGCGTAAACATGACTGCTATTTCTGAAGTGAGCAAACTCTCATGGAGAGCTATAGAAAATGACTACACGCTCGACCAGTATGAAGAAGAGCTAGAGAAAATACGTACCAAGAAGCGTAATTATACTCCCCTGCAAGTCGCTATCGGAGCAGGTTTTGCCTGTGGAGGATTCTGTATTCAGTTCGGTTGCGACTGGATGGCATTCTTATATGCGTCTATTGCCGCTATTATCGGTATGCGCGTAAGACAGAAATGTAACGAGTCGGGCTTGAATCATTATATGGGTATTGCCATTTCTGCATTCATTGCTACTATGATAGCATGGGCCTCTACCTTCCTTCCTGGCGAATGGACTAATACTCCGTGGCATCCGTTGCTGGCATGCGCATTGTTCATCGTGCCGGGGGTTCCATTGATTAACTTTGTAGACGATATGCTCGACAATTACATACAAGTAGGTATCGTACGTGCAGTCAATACCTTGTTAATGGTGGCAGCTATGGCATTCGGTATTGCCTTTGCTGTAAAATTATGTAGCATCGCCGACTTCTTCCCGACTATCAGTATGGTTCCTCACCACGCTTATTGGGAATATGCACTTGCTGCAGCTATCTCGGCCATGGGCTTCTCTATGATCTTCAATATCCAACGCCGGTTATTATGGGTAGTAGCTATAGGAGGAATACTCGCTGTATGTACCCGTAATTTCGTAAACCTTGGACCAAGCACAGACAACATTGGTCTGGATATGGGTCTGGTTATCGGTTCGTTTGCCGGTTCTGTATTGGTTAGCTTAATTGCAATTAAAGCCGTACACTGGTTCCATGTGCCCAACCATGTGCTAACCATCCCATCTGTCATCCCTATGATTCCGGGAGTATTGATGTATCGCATGCTGTTCGGTTTAATCAATATGAACGTTCAGTCAATCGATCAAGTTTCATTATATTTGCTGAAACATTAGTGGGCACTTTAAATTAAACATCGTTCTTTGAAATCTTTGATAATCGCACCGTTATGTATCTTTTTTGAGCGTGACGATTTGAACTGAAAAGTTGTTTTAGCTTTGCCCAAAAGCTAAAAGCAATGAATCAAGGCAAATATATCTTCGCTCAACTTACAGATTTTCTTCCCCGTCGTGTCTTTGACCGTTTGGTAGAGAAGTATTCCGGGAATAAGAAAATCAGAACATTCACCTGTTGGAATCAGATGCTGTGCATGATCTTCGGACAACTGACCACCCGAGACAGTATGCGTGACCTTATACTCGGCCTTGAGGCACACAAGAACAAGTATTATCACTTGGGATTCGGTGCAACAGTTAGCCGCACCAATCTGGGGAAAGCAAACCGGAATAGAGATTATCGTATCTACGAAGAATTTGCTTATACCTTGATTGCAGAAGCCCGTAATGGCTACAACAAAAATGATTTCGAGGTGAAAGTTGACGGTAATGTTTATGCCTTTGATTCCTCCACCATAGACCTTTGTCTGAATGTCTTTTGGTGGGCAGAATTTAGGAAACACAAAGGAGGCATCAAACTCCATACCTTGTATGATGTAAAGACTTCCATACCGACAATCGTACTGGTAACCAATGCGAAAGTACATGACGTAAACATGCTGGATGAGTTGAGTTATGAAAAGGGAAGTTTCTATATCATGGATAAGGGATATGTTGATTTCACCCGTTTGCATAAGCTTCATACCTGTGGTGCTTACTTCGTTACACGTGCAAAGGATAATATGAGATTCCGTAGGATGTATTCCCGTGAAGTCGATAAAACAACCGGAATAAAATGTGACCAGATTGGAATGCTTGAAACGTATAAATCGCTCAAAGCATATCCGAGCAAACTCCGGCGGGTTAAATACTACGATGAAGAACTGGACAGAGAATTTGTGTTCATCACCAACAACATGGAACTTTCAGCAGAGGAAATTGCTTTGCTATACAAGAACCGTTGGCAGGTGGAACTATTTTTCAAATGGATAAAACAACACCTGAAAGTAAAATCTTTTTGGGGAACCACGATGAATGCAGTCAAGACACAAGTGTACTGTGCCATCATAACATACTGTTTGGTTGCCATTGTCGCTTACAAATTGAAAGTTAACCGTCCAATCTACGAAATTCTACAAATTCTGAGCTTTTCTCTACTGGATAAAACTCCTGTAAGAGAGATACTTACCGATTACGATTACAAAAATATCAAAGAGCTAAATTATAAACAATTGAAAATCAGCTGGGACTAAGTGCCCAGCAGTGTTGCTGAAAATATAATCAGACATTATACAATAATCAATTCAGAAATTATGAAAAGAAACATTTTCTTATTAGTATTATTTTTCGTCCTGAGTAGTGCTTATGCTAATCACTACGGTGAACATGACAAGTTATTCAATACATTATTGCCAGAGCCGCAGAACATTGAGATTCTTGGAAATGACGGTAAAGTGAATATGGATAGTATTTTAGGATTCTCTCTTGTGGGCAAGGCTAAGTTACCATTTGGGCAACAGTATTTCCCCAATAAAGTGTTTTCAGGTTCTGAACAAAAGACGATATCGCTCCAATTAGATAAAAAGATATCTCATAGGGAAGGTTATGAGATACTAGTTCAGAATGGTAAGGTCAATATACGAGCACAAACACAAGCAGGCTTGCTTTATGGTGTACAAACTCTGATACAGTTAGCGCAGAATGCAAAAGAATTGCAACAATCTTTGCCTGCTTTCAAAATAATGGATAAACCGGATGCAGATTTTCGTGCTATTCATATTGACTTGAAGCATCATTTAGATAAGGAAAAATATATGTATCAAATACTGGAGCGTATGGTCTACTATAAGTTGAACGCTGCTATTGTGGAATTTGAGGATAAATTAGGCTATGAAAGTGATCCTGTCATCGCTTCGCCGAATGCACTGAGTATAGAGGAGTGGAAAGCATGGAGTAGTTACGCTTACCAACTAAATATTGAAGTAAGCCCTCTAATCCAGGGTATTGGACATGCTGACTATATTTTGAAACATGCGGAATATCAGTCACTCAGAGAAGACAGTACGTCTGATTGGATTTGTTGCCCTTCCAATGAGGAGTATTATAAAGTGCAGTTCGGTTTGTATGATGATGCAATAAAAGCTACTCCTTATGGTAAATACGTACATGTGGGTGGTGACGAAGTGGGTTCTTTGGGTATATGTTCTATTTGTAAAGCTAAGAATAAGACTATTCTGGAACACCAATTGGAATGGCTTCGAAGAGTAGCCCGCCATATCGTAAGTAAAGGGCGTATTCCTATTTTCTGGGATGACATGGTTTTCAAACAAGTGGGATTATACAATGTTATTCTGGATAATGAAAAAACAGAGCTTATGGATTCCATTTGGAATGCTAATCTTCCCCAATTAGAGCAGCATATTCACCATTTTCCCAAGGAGGTAATTTATATGCGCTGGCAATATGGTAATGCTAATCGAAAGGGAAACAAAATGGCATTACAATGGTACAACGACCATAATCTTTCTGTTATGGGAGCTACTGCCGCACAGACCACCTATGCCATGATGCCGTTAGGCAATGGAAATGTAAAGGGCATTCGCTCTTTTCAACAAGCTCATCAAGAAATCCCTACTATGGGGGTACTTTGTACGGCTTGGGATGATGCTTCTCCCTTGAGTGATACCTATTGGAAAGGGTTCATTGCTCATGCACAATATACTTGGAATATTACGCAACCGATGGAAGAAACAGCTTTTTCTGAACGCTATAGGGTGCGGGAGTTCGGTAATACGATAGCAAAGTTACCAGATTTCAGACCATTGCTAGAGTCCACTTTCCCTCTTTGGGAGACTGGTTTGTTGGATGAAGGTGTACGTAGAAGCATGTGGCGTACAAGCGGCAGATATAAGATATTTACTCTTCCGACTGAAATAAGAGGTATTTGGAGCCAAAAATATTCAGAAAGATTGCAAGAAGCTCGAAAAAACATTCAGAAATATTGGGAACTGAAAAATTTGTTAACTGACTACCGCCGACTGGCTACGCGCAATGATTATTCTTTGCAGGTCTTTGAACGCATTAATGATCTTACGGGTTATACGGCCGAACTTCTATTAACTCTTTCTGCGTGGGACATTGAGCGGGATTCTTCGAGTTTAGCTAATTTGCGTAACTGTGTAAAAAAGTTTGCAATGATTAGAGCAAACATGGAATCAGTTTACGCACAGACTCGTTATTTGAATCAGCCAGATGGGTATATCTTACCGATGAATAATCATGCTCATCTTGCTATTCGTACTGCTAATTCCGATTGGATGTTTCTTTTTGAATTAGATGTGATAAAAAAAATGGATGTATATTTGCAGCAAGTAAGGTAAAATGAGGGTTCCAGCCTGCAATGTAATGAATGGGGATGGGATTTGTCGGTTTAGGGCCTATAATAAGATGTGGCTGTGGCAAAGACAGCCACATCTTATCGTATGAAAAACTATTACCTAAGAAAAACTTCAATAAACAGAAAAGCGTGTATATACTCCTTCTTGCGATATCTCTATATTTTCGTTTTGAGATAATTTGTCTTTGGTAAGTTTAACATTACTATTGATAGGTAGTGTAAATCGCTGCTTTATCTATTGGGAATTATTGCTGTCCGATAAAACTCGTTGAAGGTATAATAATATGGCTTAACAGCTGATACAATGCGTTTAAGCTTACTTTTTTCGTTTTCAAGTCTTATTTGTCGAATAATGGAGTCATGGGAGGGGCCTTGGGCTGTTCAAGTAACATCTGCTAGCCTTTTTTTGGGGGGCAGCAGGCTAGTCTACGTAATACATCAGCGTAAGTCGCACCATCGTGGCGAGTCCTGAGAAGATCCAGTTCCGCTTCAGTCGGTTTTGCATGACCATAAGAAGAAGGTTTGCGATAAGCGTTACTCAAATCTGGATTTTGATGGCATTTCCGCTCTCTCCATAGAAGTAGTGTAACGGAAAGTTTGGCTTGATTTGCTTGAAAAGCAAATCAATTTTCCAACGTAAGCGATAGATGTTCACGATTTCCTCCGAGGCTGAGTCTATGTCATTGGTAGGTAAATCAATGACTTTGTGCTTCTTGGTATCGACATGGATGATTATACGGGTGTGGTGACGGATTAATCTACCATCCCTTATAGGTTTGTAGAATGTGGCGTACTCCATCAGTCCCTCGGTATTCTGTGCCACATGATATCTTTCCATAACACGTACGTGAGCCTTTTCTTCATATTGGTTACATAGGTCACGCCTCTGCCGTCAGTTCCTCGAGTTTTGCGTAATCAATATAGGCACGGTCCATTGCTAGTACGTCTTCATCATGGAATTTGATAAATTTGAGTATGAACGAGTTGTTTGTGGTGACCGAGGTAAAGCGGACATCGGACGGCACGCCCTCATCGGCATGAATGACCGTATGAACCTTTATGCCGTCTTTCTTCTTCCCGGTCTTCGGATTCTCCCTACGCCCTTAAACAAGAGGTTGGAGAACAAGGAAATGGTCGTGGAATCAATGATTTGCAGGTGTTTCATCCATTGTGTCGGTAATCGGCCCCAGCTGTCCGAGGAAATGATACTTTACCCATGGTTATTCATTTAAGTCGGGATATTCAGTAAATAGCATAAAATTAGCTAACTAATTCATACTTAAAGTATTGCGAATTACTTGGCTTTTTTGTATCTTTAGGTATTCCCCCGCAAATAAGGTTTGGTAGCCAAAACGGGCATTTACTGAATATCCCTAAGTATGGCGACTTTAAAATAACCAAAAAGAACTGACTCCTGCAATAGATGCCAGCCCTCATTTCATCTACTTCCTAAAAGTTTTATCGGACAGCAATAATTGGGAATAAACATTGTATACAAATAGTGTGTCTCAACAATCGAAACAGTTGGTTAGTTCAAATAAACAGGATTGATAAATAAAAGGGAAGAATCTCACGATCCCCCCCCTTCGTACATATCAAATTGATTAAGGTCTATTTGATTTCTTGGTAAATAAGGTTAGAAGTTTTGTGTATCATTAATTTAGTAACCGGCATTATTAGTCCACTGTGTTAGATTAATCTGTTTGTATGGTATAGGGAAATAGTAATGATTGTAAGTTTGGAATAAAGAACCATTCCAATCTTCCGCTCTCACTTCACTTACCTTCTCCAGCCGAACTAAATCGAACCAGCGTTTCATTTCAGCAAAGAATTCCCAACCACGTTCGTTGAATACTGCTGTCGTAAAAGCGGTAACATCAGTCGTTGTCGTCAATTGTTCTTCTGTATAGCCTGCACGCTTCTGCACTTTTTGAATGGCATCCAACGCATCGGAATTCACACTATTGGTGGCACGAGTTGAAGCTTCAGCATACATCAACAATACATCGGCATAACGATAGAAACAAGTAATACCGTTGGCTTGAGCACTTTTACCGGGAGCTCCGGCATCATAGTCATAATATTTGGAAATAGCAGGAAGTTTGTCTGCACTTTCTTTATAGGTAATATGTCCCACTTTTGTATCCCATTCAGTCATATAGTTCCACTCTTTACGATCGTCATCAGGATAATTTAAGAAAAACGTTTCATTACCATAATAGTCTGACCAACCTGCATTAGGTGAAAAATCACTTGGATAATAAGATTTTCCATAGTTACTTGCAGTCTTTAAAGTAGCACTATGATGAAGTGCAAACATGACTTCGTTTGTTTGCGTTTTATTGTCTTCTTTCCAAAGTTCAGAATACTTTTCGGTCAAGTACAAGCCTGATTTATCTATAATATCTTTGGCTGTTGAGGCTGCAAGAGAGTAATATTCTTGTCCTTTTTTCAGAGGCCATCCAGCCATAGTCATATAAACATCTGCCAAACACGCTTTAGCAGCCCATTTAGATGGGGTAGAACTTGAATTACGGCTTGTTGTGGGAAGCCACTCTATGGCCGTTTTCAAACTGGGAACAATGACTTGGTCGTAGATTTCTGCTACGGCAGTTCTTGGCATATAGGTTGAAGCATTTTTTTCTTCCAGAATCAAAGGCACATCGCCATACATGCGTACCAAATAGAAATAGGAGAACCCACGTAAGAAATATGCTTCACCCAATACTTCTTTGAATTCGACGGTTTTCGCTTCATCTGTTGGAAGGACGGTCTTATTGATTAATTTATTGGCATTGTTGATAACATTGAAAAACAATTTCCAAGTAATGTCATAATCATCTGTGTTAACCGTGATGTTGGGGGACAATCTACCATAATTGGCTAAAGGATTGTTTGCTTTAGCTGCACGATAGGTTACGTCATCAGCACATACATTAATACGCTGCAAACGGCAATTGATGCCATAGTTGCTATACCACAAATTTGAATAAAGAGCGGATGCAGCTTGTTTGATTCCATTTAAATCCATGCTGGCAATGTACTCTTCTTCGGTAATGAAAGACTGTGGTTCTTGTGTCAAATCCACACAAGAAGTTGTTAGGAACATACTACCAACGATTGCAGTTATATATGTTAATTTTTTCATCTTCTTCTTTTATTTAAATAGGTTAATTATTAGAATGCAAAATTCAAACCAATCAGATAGTTGCGGCTATTAGGATATGCCCCCCAGTCAACACCTTGTACTAATGGACTTCCCATAGTAGCTTCCGGGTCCAAGCCTGAATATTTGGTAATGTGGAACGGATTTTGTATTGAAGCATAGATGCGTAAGTTGGTTATCCCAAGAGACTTGCAAGCTAAAGCCGGCAAAGTATATCCTAAAGTAATACTTTTCATTTTGATGAAACTTCCGTTTTCCACAAAACGAGTACTGAATATTTGGTTTTCAGTGCCACCTTGTACAAAACCTGGAACATCTGTATTAGTATTAGTCGGAGTCCAGCGGTTCAAAAAGTCTCGCATAGGTGTTACAGCTGCCATATTCTGACCTGGAGCTATATTGAAACCCATTTGGTGAGTAGCATTATAGATATCAAAACCATGGAAGCCGATTACAAAGAATGAGAAATCAAAATTTTTGTAATTGAAACTATTGCTCCATCCCCAGTTGAATGTAGGCTGACCACAGCCGATGATACTTGCATCTGAATCATTCAAAACTCCATTTTTATCTACATCTACATATTTAGAGTTACCGGCCACTACTTTGTAAACCTCACCATTTGTTTTACCATTAGTATTTCCATCAGCATCAACAAACGGGGCATTTACCTCGGCTTCCTGCCAGATGCCATCAAAGGTATATCCCCAAAAAGTTCCCAACTTTTCGCCTTCAATCATTTGAAATAATAGGTTTTGATACTGACCTGCTTGTTGTTGACGATGGTTGGCAGTCGGTATCTTATTGTAAGTTCCTTTATTGTGTGACAAGGTTAGGTCAGTATGCCAACTGAAATCCTTGTTACTATACGGATCTACACTGAGTGTAAATTCCACACCGGTATTTTTGATTTCACCGGAATTCATCAGCAATGATGAAAATCCCATGTGAGTGGGTTGCGCCAATTCCAGTAGTATATCTTTGGATAATTTGGTATACCAATCGGCAATCAAGCGTACGCGTCCGTTGAGAATACCGAAGTCAACACCGACATTGAATTGGTCGTTACGTTCCCATTTCAAGTAATGGGCAGCAGGGCGATCGACTTTATAGGCGGTAGTGTTGTCACTTGTTGTAATTGGAGACATTTTAGAATAGATGCGATAAGCTTCTACAGCTTGGTTACCGACAGAACCGTAGCCAAGGCGTAATTTCAGTTGGTTTATGAAGCTATTGTCTTTCAAGAAATCCTCTTGTTTCAAATCCCAAGCCAAAGCTGCTGAAGGGAAATAACTCCACTTATCTTTCAAACGTGAAGAACCGTCGGCACGAATCGATGCAGTCAACATATAACGATTCATAAATACATAATTGACGCGCAGCATACCGGACATCAATGTCGTAATTGTACGATCAGAAGCTAATTCGTTAAGATTGGAGCTTGCCCATGCTAAATTATTGATGCCAATTTGATCTATATAATCTAAATGATAAGCAGTACCAGTATGATTATAGTTATTGTCATAAGATTGTTCAAATACTGCCGTTGTATTGATACGGTGGTTTTCATTGAACTCTTTAACATAACTTAATGTATTGGTATTTAGCCATGACGTATTCCAATAACTGCGTGACATTCCCTGAGTTTTAGGCCCTTTATTATCCTCATTTTTGTATGCGTAATAGCTGTCCTCATTTTGTACAGATGTATTTAATCGATTATCAAATACAACGCCTAATTGAGAACGGAAGCTCAATCCATCCATGATATTAAACTGAACATAACCTTGAAGGCGGTTATTAATGGTTTTGTTAGAGTTATCAGATTCCCAAATATGTCCCATGGGGTTATAAGTTGGAGACCCATCGAAGAATGTATTGTTGTAGTCACCATCCTCATTTTTAGGCTCGATAGTACTTGGGAAATACATAGCTTGTTGAATCAAACCATCGTATTGTGTTATGCGGGGAGCGGAATTTTCTTTGTAATGACCGTAGAAATTCAAACCGGCTTTCAGCCACTTTTTGATTTTAGTGTCAACCTTCAAACGCCAGCTATAAATACTGCTATTTGACTTTTTAATGATACCTTCATCGTTTTGATAACGCAAAGATGCCAGGAAGGTAGTTTTTTCGCCACCACCTGCGATGGAAAGTTCATAGTTCTGAGTAACAGCAGTACGGAAGATTTCTCTTGAATAATCATAACCTGCCGTACCATTCTTGAAAGCAGCCAATTGTTCTGCGTTGTAAAAGTGATTATCTTCATAACCGAAGTATTCCTTACCATAGTCATTAACCAGGTTGGCATATTCATACGGAGAAAGATTATCAGCATATTTGGCTACAGTCTTGATGTTGGCAAATGCATTGAAAGATACAGTCAATTTGTCTTGAGAGGGGTTTTTGGTAGTAACCAAGATTACACCGTTTGCACCGCGAGAACCGTAAACAGCTGTTGCAGATGCGTCTTTCAATACTTCGATAGATTGAATATCGGAAGGATTCAACGACTGAAGGGAACCACCGATGAAACCGTCGATAACAACCAAAGGACCGGTTTCTGCTGTGATAGAGTTGATACCACGTACACGGATGGTATTGTCTTCAGTAGGATTACCGGAACCAGAGAGAACTGATACACCGGCCATACGTCCCTGCAATGCATCGGATACATTACCGGTCGGGGTATTCTTCAATGCATCTGCTGCTTTTACAGAAGCAACTGCACCGGTCAGGTCACTCTTACGTTGAACGCCGTAACCCACTACGACAACTTCCTGCAGCAATTGGCTGTCTTCTGCCAGTTTTACGTCGATTTTGGTCTTTCCGCCTACGGCAATCTTTTGTGTCTGATATCCGATATAGGAGAATACGAGAGTTGCGTTTGCCGGAACATTGGGAAGGGTGTAGTTTCCGTCAATGTCTGTGATACATCCGTTACTTGTTCCTTCCACCTGGATAGAAGCACCAATCACCGGACCTAAGTTGTCAGTCACTGTACCTGTTACTGTGAGATTCTGTGCATTGGCCTGCGTGGCAAATAGGACAGAAAGCAACATAATACCTAATGCTTTAAAGAAGCTGGATTTCTGTTTCATAAATATTAATTTAATTAGTTATTAATAAAGGTTGTTTCTTTGTTTTGTACTCACTTCAGAGTTGAATCACATCGCAAATGTAGGGGATGGAATATACAAATGCATTAGTTAATAGTTCGCAAAAAGTACGAATTCGTACAAAACTTGCGAACTATACCACTCTTGTACTTTTATTCCCTTTCACTTTGGTTCTTTGCTTCCTTCACCTCTTCCAGTAGGGCAGAGAGCGTTTTTACCTTGTCCGGATGGGCTTCTGCCACATTGTCTTTTTCGGACGGATCAATGGAAAGATTGTACAGTTGGGGCTGCGGGGCGTTGCCCATTTCTATTTTTGTCCAATACTCCAGTGCCGGCTTGTCGCTGGGCTCTATGTATTTCCAGTCTCCTTGGATAATGGAGAGTGTATTGTCCAGATTCTGTTGTACAATATAGTCACATCCGGCAGTATCGGTTCCCAGGAAGTTGTTGAGCTGGTCGCGGCTGTCGGGAGCGATGCCTGCTTCCAGCGGATGGTTCAGCAGGGCGGCGAATGAAGCGTATACATCAATCATGGAGAAGGGGGCTTGTTGTTTGCCGGGTTTGATGCCATTGGGCCAGCGTACAATGAAGGGAATGCGGGTACCGGCATCGAAAGCGCTGTACTTCCCACCGCGGTAGTGCTTCATGGGAGTATGGCCGTTCAGCAGTTCGCGTGCCTGGTCCTGATAGCCGTCGTCTATGACGGGACCGTTGTCACTGCAGAATACAAAAATGGTGTTGTCGGCAATGCCGAGGCTGTCCAAAGTGTGCATGATTTCACCCACGGTCCAGTCCAGCTGGAGGATGACGTCGCCACGTACGCCCAAACCACTCTTGCCGGCGAAACGCGGATGTGGCACGCGGGGAACATGTACATCTTGCGTACCCATATAAAGGAAGAAAGGTTCGTCTTTATGGGCTGTGATGAAGTTCTTAGCTTTGTCTGTAATCACGTCGGCAATGTCTTCGTCTGTCCAAAGGGCAGATTTGCCGCCGGTCATCCAGCCGATGCGGGGGATGCCGTTGATGATGGTGTTATTGTGCCCCTGGCTGGGTTTCATCTTGACGAGTTCGGGGTTTTCGAGACCGGTGGGCCAGTCACCGACCTTGTGGTCGTAGCTCACAGTGATAGGGTCGTTGGGGTCGAGACCCACTACATGTCCGTTCTCTACAAAGACGCAGGGAACGCGGTCGACGGTAGCGGGGATGATGTATTCATAGTCAAAGCCGATGTCTTGGGTGTTCGGTTTGATGGAGTGGTTGAAGTCTGTACCGCCTTTAGGGCCCAGGCCGAGGTGCCACTTGCCCACTGCTGCAGTGGCGTAGCCTTCTTCCTTGAACATATCGGCCATAGTGACGCAGGCGGTATCGATGATGAGTTCGGAATTGCCCGGAGCAATGCCGGTATTCTTCTGTCGCCAGGGATACATGCCTGTCAGCAGGCCGAAGCGGGAAGGGGTGCTGGTGGAAGAAGTGGCATAAGCGTTGGTAAACTGCATGCCTTGTCCGGCAAGGCGGTCGATGTTGGGAGTGCTTACTTTGGTGGCACCGTAACAACTCAGGTCGCCGATGCCCAGGTCATCAGCAATCAGATATACTACATTGGGCTTCTGCGGAGAGTGCTCCGAAGTCTTGTCTTTAGATTGGCTTCCGCATCCCGCTATCAGGGCTGCACCGGGAAGCAGAGACCACAAGGGGGAAAAATGCTTCATAGTTCTTTGACTTTAGATTGTAATTCTGAGGTCAAAGGTAAGAGGTTTTGTGGAATCGGGTGTATAAGGAAGTACAAGGGAGGGGAGAAAAAGTACAAACCGTGTCATGCGATGGCTTGATGTACAATATTAAGATGTCTCTTCACTGTCTTCCGTACTTTCCTCTCCTCCATTCTCTCCTTTGCGGTAGGCCAGCGGGCTGACGTGGTAAATGTCCTTGAAGCATTTGGAGAAATAGCGTGAAGAACTGAAACCTATCCGGTCCGAAATTTCGGTGATATTCAGTTCCGGATTGTTGCGCAGCATCAGGGCACCCTTCTTCAGGCGGATAGTCAGGATAAAGTCGTTCGGAGTTTGCCCGGTGATAGCCTTCAGCTTGGTGAACAGATTGGTGCGTGCCATTGCCATTTCACGTGCAAAGACGTTGACGTTGAATTCCGTATCGTCCAGATGTTTCTCAATGACTGTCATGGCGCGGTCCAGAATCTCCTTGTCTATGGGATTGGTGGCAAGCATCTGTGCGAAAGCCTGTGGTTGCTTGCTGAACTTCTCCTGCAGAAGAATACGCGAGTTTACCAGATTGTTGCAGCGCGAAATCAGCAGATTGGTGTTGAACGGTTTGGTGATGTAATCGTCCGCACCGATGCGCAGTCCCTCGATGTTCTGTTCGATGGCAGTCCGTGCAGTGAGCAGCACCACGGGGATATGGCAGGTGTTGAAGTCACTTTTTATCTGTTTGCACAGTTCCGTTCCCGACATGTTGGGCATTACTACATCGCTGACTACGATATTGGGCATTTCGCTGCGCACCAGTGCGAGTCCTTCCGCTCCGTCGGCCGCAGTCAGCACTTCGTAGAAGGGCTTGAAGATACCTGCCAGCATGTCGCGGATGGAGTCGTTGTCTTCCACTATCAGGATTTTTGCATCCGGGAGTCGTTTGATGGGAGCACTCTCTTCCAGCTCCGCCTTGAGCAGGGCATCGTTTTCCGGTTTGGGAATTTCTATTTGTTGCACACTGTCTGCATTCTTGTTTATTTGCTCTTCGTCAAACTGTGCGTTCCCCAATTGCAGGTTTACGATGAAGCTGCTACCTTTGCCCAGTTCGCTTTCCACACGGATGGTGCCGTGATGGAGCTCCACGATACCCTTCGTCAATGCCAGGCCGATACCCGTACCCGTCTTGCTTGCATCTGTAGAGTCCATTTGGTCTATCTGGTAGAAGCGGTCGAATATCTTGTCCACTTCCCGGGCATCTATGCCGCTGCCGGTATCGGTCACGCGGATGACGGCATTGCTGCCTTCGGTCTTGATGCTGAGGGTGATGCTGTCTTCCGCCTTGGTATGCTTGACGGCGTTGGACAGCAGGTTGTTTATCACTTTCTGCATCTGTTTTTGGTCATACCATACTTCGAGGCTGTCTGTTTCCTTCTCGAAGTAGAGGCTGATTTGTTTGGCGCTGGCATATTCCAGGAAAAGCAGATAGTTTTCGTATAGGAAGTTCACGATGTTGTGCGGACTTACCTTTATCTTCATGTGCCCTTGTTCCTGCTTGCGGAAGTCGAGCAGCTCGGTGATGAGTTCCCGTAGCTGTATGCTGTTCTTGTAGATGCCCAGTACCTTGTTATATATGGCAGGCGTGAAGTTCTGGAGTTGCATCAGCGTTTCCACTTGGGCCACGATGAGTGTCAGCGGGGTGCGGAATTCATGGGAAATGTTGGTGAAGAAACGTAGCTTTGACTGGTTCAGGGCCTCTACGTCACGGATGTGCTTCTGTTCGTACTTCAGTGATTCACGCAACTTGATTCTGGACTTGTAGGTACGCACCAGATACCAGAGCAGGATTCCCGTCACTATCAGGTAGATAAGATAGGCAAGGGGAGTCTTGTAGTAGGGAGGCAACACGTGTATGGTCAGGTGGACTTGCGGACAAAGGCTCTCGTCTTTTCCGTTGGGCTTTATAATCAAGTTATAGGTTCCGGCGTTTAGGTTGGTATAGGTGATGTTGTGCAGTCCACGGGCACTGTTCCAGTCGTTGGAGAAGCCTTCCAGCTTATAGATGATGTCGTCTTTGTTGGCGGCTACATAGTTTGAAGTGGCGAACTCTATGCTGAACATGGACTGGTCAGCGTTGAGCGTAATCTCGGGGGTGCAGTACAAGGCTTGCTGCAGGATACCGGTCTCATCTCCCACTTGTATTTCCGTTCCGTTCACAATGAGGCGGGAGAGGATGATTTTGTAGGGTTTTGGTGTGAAGTTCAACTCCATTTCGTGGAAAGAAATCATTCCCTGCGTGCCTCCCAGGAATATTTCTCCGTCACGGGTCACGCAAAGGGCATTCTCATTGACGGCAGTCATTGGGAAACCGTTTTCGGCACTGTAGTTCAGGAATGCCTTTTGCCGGTAGTCGAAGATGGAGAAGCCTTCGTTGGTGATGAGCAGCAGTTTGCCGCTGGTAGGGGATTCCTGCGTCTCGTAGATGCAGTCGCTGGAAAGGCCGTTCTTCGCTTGGTCAAAGTTCTCGAAGTCGTTGCTGGCAGGGCGGTATAAGTCCAGTCCGCTGCCCGAAGTGGCGAACCACAGATTGCCTTTGCTGTCTTGGGTAATGTTGTTTACATTGTTGTTGCTGATGCTGTGTGGGTCGGCAGTATCATGGCGGTAGTTGGTCAGTTTGCCGGTATCGAAACGGTAGCTGAACACACCTTCGCCCGTGGCTGCAATCCAGAGCGTACCGTTACTGTCGAAAGTGACATCTGCCACCATCTTGATTTTTTTGCCTTCTTTGCTGTCCTGGAACAGTTGTTGGCATTTCCCGTTGGCAGGGTCGAAGAGGCAGATTCCGTTTTGGGTGGCTATCACCAGGTGGTCTTGGTAAGGCGCGATATCGCGGATGATGTCGGAAGGCAAGGTCTCCGGATTACCTGCTTCCATGCGGTAGTGTGTGAATCGCCCCGAGCGTATGTCCAGTCTGTTCAGTCCGCCCAGATGGGTTCCTATCCAGATGATGTCTTTGGAGGCATCATAATAGAGAGCCTTGATGTTGTTATGGGAAATACTGTTGGGACCGATTTCCGGGCGGAACCATTTGAACTCACGGGTACGGCGGTTGTAATAGTTCAGTCCGCCCCCTTCGGTGCCAATCCACAGATTGCCGTCCTTGTCTTCGATGGTGCGGCCTACAACCGGATTGCTCAGCCCCTTCTTTTCGATGGGCGAATACATATAGCGGCTGTATATCTCGTACTCGGGGTTGAAGTAGTTGACGCCGCCAAAGTAGGTCCCCAGCCACAGCGTTCCTTGGTTGTCCTTTACGATGCACCAGATGGAAGAGTGTGTCAGTCCGTCGCTCTGGGCATCACTGGCAGTGTGGTTCTGGAAGAGTCCCGTACTTTTGTCATACCGGTTCAATCCGTTGAATGTCCCAATCCAGATGTTTCCCAGATTGTCTTCACAGCAGGCTCGCACGAAGTTGGAAGAGATGCTGTAAGGGTTCTTTGCGTCGTATTCAAAGATTTCGATGGTTCCGTCGGTCTTTACATGGTGCAGCCCTTCTTCCCAGCTGCCAATCCATAACTCGCCTTCGCTGTCTTGGTATATGCTGGTGATGTTGCCTTTCAGGATGGGGTGGGTCAGCTCGTTCTTGTCCAGTTGCAGGCGGTATGCTCCGTTGGTGGTCGTTCCAATCCACATTTGTCCATTGTCCAGATGCATACAGCAGATTTCCAGACTTTTTCCGGGAAGCTGGTAATAGAGGTCAAAGTTCCCGGTCTGCTCGTTATAGCGGTAGATTTCATTCTGTTTTCCGATGAAAAGGGCCTCTTTGTAATATATGCTGTGTACATTTCCTTGCAGCAGGGTGGTGAATCTTTGGGTGGCAAGATTGAACTCGGCTACTCCTTCCGTACAGAGCAGGTAGATTTTTCCGTTACGGTTGCCGGCCATGCGCAGCACGGTGTTGCAGAAAAGGCTGTAAGGGTCGTTCTTCTGCAGCTTGTAAGTTTGTATGTCTTCTCCGTCATAACGGTTCAAGCCTTCTCGGGTTCCAATCCATAAGACACCGTTTTCATCGATGTAAAGGCTGTTCACGGAGAATTGTGACAGACCGTCGTCGGTTGTCAGATGGTTGAAGGTGATGTTCTGCGCCTGCAGGGTTGCAGCAATCATGCTTACTGAAACAAGAAGCAGCCGGATGATAAACGTTCGCACTTTTCGGGTAGTTTTTAAGGTTTCAGTTACAAATATAGGTATATTTTGTACAAGACTTCTTATTTATTAGGCAGTTTTTGCGGTTATGTTTGGATAAATGTATAATTTTGGAAGCGCGCCGAACGATACTTGTCTTTTGATAGATGGCAATCGGCGTATCTTTGTAAACAAATTAATTCATTTATTATCATGAAAGACCTTTTATCTATTGTATCTCATTTTCAAATGCAGGGTACGGTTCGTGAAATCAAGCCTTTAGGCTCAGGCCTGATTAACGATACGTACAAAGTGACCACCGTTGAGGCCGATGCGCCGGACTATGTTCTGCAACGTATCAATCATGCCATTTTCCAGAATGTAGAGATGTTACAGTCTAATATCGAGGCTGTGACCGGGCATATCCGTAAGAAGCTGGAAGAGAAAGGAGAGGCCGATGTCGAGCGTAAAGTGCTTCATTTCATCCCCACGGCCGAAGGGAAAACCTATTGGTATGACGGTGAGAACTACTGGCGTATCATGACTTTTATTCCCCGTGCCAAGACTTACGAGACGGTGAACCCCGAATATTCCTATTATGCGGGAACTGCCTTCGGTAATTTCCAGGCTATGCTTGCCGACATTCCAGATACATTGGGCGAGACAATTCCCGATTTCCACAACATGGAGTTCCGCCTGAAGCAACTCCGTGACGCTGTGGCTGCCGATGCTGCGGGACGTGTGCAGGAGGTGCGGTATTTTCTGGATGAGATAGAAAAACGCGCTGATGAAATGTGTAAGGCAGAACGTCTGTACCGTGAAGGCAAACTGCCCAAACGGGTATGCCACTGTGATACGAAAGTAAACAACATGATGTTCGACGAAGACGGTACGGTGCTTTGTGTCATCGACCTGGATACGGTGATGCCCAGCTTCATCTTCTCCGATTATGGCGATTTCCTTCGCTCAGGTGCCAACACGGGGTTGGAAGACGACAAGAATCTGGATAATGTGAACTTCAATATGGAAATATTCCAGGCATTTACCAAGGGTTATCTGGAATCGGGCAAATCCTTCTTGTTGCCGATAGAGATTGAGAATCTGCCTTATGCGGCTGCCTTGTTCCCATACATGCAGTGCGTACGCTTCCTGGCAGATTATATCAACGGTGATACTTATTATAAAATCCAGTATCCGGAGCACAATCTTGTGCGTACCAAGGCTCAGTTCAAACTGTTGCAGAGCGTGGAGGAGCATACACCGGAGATGAAAAAATTCATTGACTCATGTATCTGAAAAAGTTTTTAATGACGATAGCGGCAGCTCTTTGCATGTTGCCGCTATCTGCAATTAATCCCCAAAATAGTAAAATGAAAGAATTGAATGTAAAGAAAGTAAGTGCGGCCAATATACCGGTAGAGTCGGTTCCGGCTCTTCTGGATGAAGAGAAGGTGGCGTTTCAGCCCGTAAACACAGTGAATTGGGCTGCTTTTCCTTATACTCCCGATGTGGAATTCCGCATAGCGCATACGGAAGATGCCATTCTGCTGCATTTCAAGGTAAGGGAAGCGAGTGTACGCGCAGTTGCAGGCCACGATAACGGTCCGGTTTGGGAAGATGCGTGTGTAGAGTTCTTCTCTGTGCCTGCCGATGACGGAGTGTACTACAATATGGAGTGTAATTGTGCCGGGACTCTGCTTATTGGGGCAGGTGCCGGACGTGGAAACCGCCAGCATGCCCCGCAAGAGGTGCTCGATAAAGTACAGCGTTGGGCTTCTTTGGGACGTGAGGCTTTCGACGAAAGAGTAGGTGAGTGTGCCTGGGAAGTGGCCCTGGTCATCCCTTATTCCGCTTTCTTCCTGCATGACATCACTTCGTTGGATGGAAAGACGCTCCGTGCCAATTTTTATAAATGCGGTGACAAGCTCCAGACTCCCCATTTCCTTTCCTGGAATCCGATAGGTCTGGAGAAGCCGAACTTCCATTGCCCGGAGTTCTTCGGTACCCTGCATTTCGAGTAGTAGTAGAACAAAAAGTTACTCAACTTGCCCTCACCACTATCACCGCTTTTCTGAAACTCCCTATTCATCGCCCTTTCAAGGGTGAGTGAGAGCAAATAAAAAGGGTGAGGGCAAATTCTACCCTCACCCTTCCGGGCGTACCCGGTTGCTTCCTGCTCTTTCCCCGTCTTTTATAGGACAAGACGGGCCATTGTCTACAGAAACAGTATAATAAATCCCCTTTATATACTTAATCCGTTAGTTCACAACACTGAACAGTTTGTTCCAGCATTAGAGAACACTTTGTTTCAGTATAGAAAAACACTTTGTTTTCATATAATGGAACGAACTGTTTTGTTAAGGGAAACAAAGTGTTTTCTATAAGGAAACAAAATGTTTAGTTAAAGGAAACAGTTTGTTTTACTTAGCATACTGCCTGGAATGAATATACATCAAAAAATAGTAAAAGACAATGCAGGAACTATTGTAGAGGAATATAGAAAAAGGCACGAACTACGCAGACTTACGGAAAAGAATTTATCCATCCGTATTGTCTGCGTGATTCGTGCCCGAAGAAGGGTGTTTACTTCACGATTCCTTTGGAATTCTTGATGAAGTTGATGATATTGTGTATCTCGTCACTCATCGGTACTTGGTCTTCAATCTTCTGCAAGGCATCCTGCACGCTGAAGTTTCCCTGGTATACCAGACGGTAGGCATTTACGATATGGCGCAATACACGTTCGGTCACCTGGTGTTTGTGTTGAAGCACAGCAGCGTTGATACCGTGGTATTCTGCCGGATTACCGTTCATGATGATATAGGGCGGCACATCTTTTGATATGCGGCAGCCAGCTTGAATCAGTACCCAACTTCCAATGTGGCAGTATTGGTGCAGAATGACATTGCTGCTCAGAATGGTACAATCGTCTATCTGACATTCTCCGGCTACGGTAGTCTTGATACCCAGTACACAATGGTTGCCTATCTGCACGTCGTGGCAGAGGTGTACACCATCCATCAGGTAGTTTTCATTGCCGATGCGGGTAGCGCTTCCTGCATGGGTAGCACGGCTGATAACCACGTTCTCGCGGATGTCGTTATTATCACCGATAATCAGCATACTGCTCTCTCCCGTATAGTGGAAGTCTTGCGGTTCGGCACCCAGAACGGCATTGTGATGTACCTTGTTCCCTTTTCCCATGCGGGTACCGTGCAGAATTTTTGCACCCGACATAATAATACAGTCATCACCGATTTCCACGTTCCCTTCGATAAATGCAAAGGGCTGGATGGTTACATTCTTGCCGATTTTTGCGGCAGAATCTACATAAGCTAACGGACTTATCATAGTAATTAGCGATTAATGATTAATGATTAGTGATAAATGGTTAGTGATTAGGATTTACTATTTCATTAATCGCTAATCACTAATCACTTATCGCTCATTTTATTCTCTTCCTCCTCCAAGCGCTTGATACAGGCTGATAACCGCCTGCATGCTGCTGAAGGTGTCGGATACTTCTGCAAGCTGTGCGCTGAGGTAAGACTGCTCGGCAGACAAGACTTCCAGATAGGTCGACGTGCCTAAGTTAAACAATTCTTTTGTATCTGAGGCAGCTTGGCGGGCAGAATTTACTTGAATAGTGCGTGAAACAGCTTTGTCCTTCTCCATTTGATACAGATGCAGGGCGTTGCTCACTTCATTTCCGGCATTCAGCAGGGCGGTTTGGAACTGAATCTTAGCCTGCTCCTCTTGTGCCTTGGCTTGTTTCAGACGGGCAATGTTGGCACCGCGATAGAACAAGGGTTGCGTCAGCGAACCGATGACGGAAGCCAGCAGTTTGCCCGGGTTGACGATACCTGCACCGGAGTTATTGGTCCAGCCTCCCGAACCGCTCAATGTAATCTGCGGGTAGAAAGCGGCACGGGCGCTATTGGTGTTATAGTAGTTGGCAGCCAGTGACATCTCGGCAGCTTTCACGTCCGGACGGTTGGATAGCAACTGCAAGGGGATACCTACTGAAAATTCCGTAGGCAGCTGTTGCTCTTCCAGCACACCGCGTGCGATGCTCTGTGCCGGTTGGTGCAACATCAGGCAGAGGGCGTTTTCGGTTTCGCGTATGCTCTGGCGTATGTCGGGCAGTGATGCCATGACTTGAGCGTAGGCAGTGCGGCTCTGCTCTACGGCAGCAGAAGTGGTTCCGTAGATGCCTGCATCTTTCATGGCTTGCACGGTCTCCAGGTTCTTTTTCAGAATCTCGACGGTGCCTTCGGTGATTTGCAGTTGGCGGTCCAGCATCAGCAGGGTGTAGTACATGTTGGCTACGCCGGCGATGACTTGCGTCTGAACGGCTTGTTCGTAGAATTGCGTCTGCTTCAAGCTAACCTTTGCTTGTCGCTTCGGGTTCAGCAGTTGACCGAAGAGGTCGACTTGCCAGCTTGCGGTGACGGGCAGGGAGTAGATTTGTGTAGCCTTTCCCTTGTCCCAGCTGCTGACGGTTCCTTGCGGAGACAAGGCAAGCGTCGGAGCATAGGCAAGACGGGCAGACATCAGTGCGGCTTGTGCTTGTTTCACGTTCAAGGCGGCACTGCGCAGGTCACCGTTGTTGGTGAGTGCTTGCTCGATAAGTGTCTGCAGCTGCGGGTCTGTGAACACTTCTCTCCAAGGCAGATTACCGAAGTTGGCCGTATCTGCGGCTAATGTATCGTTCACGGACGCCGTGTCGCGATACAGTCCGGCAGTTGTTATGTCTTCGGGTCTGTCGTATGATTTGTAGATGTGGCAACTGCTCAATAAAGCAGTTGCGCACATCAGGCATATTATTTTCTTCATAATCGCTAATCGTTAATCACTATTTTGTATATTGTTCAATCTCCGGTTCTGCATCCGAGTTGTCCACATCTTCCCATTCCATCGGCTTGAATTTCTCCTGCAAGTACTGGAATGCCACGAACAGTGCGGGCACTATGAAGATTTGCAGAATCATACCGATTAACATACCGCCGATGGCAGACGTACCCAGCGTACGGTTACCGTTGGCACCCGCACCGGAAGCAAACATCAGCGGGAGCAGACCGACAATCATTGCCAACGACGTCATCAAGATAGGACGCAGACGGGCTGCGGCACCCAATACGGCTGCCCAGGTGATACTCATACCCATTCTGCGGCGTTCGAGGGCAAACTCTACAATCAAGATGGCATTCTTGGCCAACAGACCCATCAACATGATGAGGGCAATCTGCATATAGATGTCATTGGACATCGTACCCAGAATCATTTTCAGTGCCGGGATGCTGCCCAATGCGCCTATACCGCCTACAAAGAGGAAGCTACCCAGCAGACCGAACGGCACGGACAGCAATACGGATAAAGGCAGGATGTAGCTTTCGTACTGGGCACTCAGCAACAGATAAACGAATACGAAGCACAATATGAAGATGAGTCCCGTAGTGCTGCCACTCGTTTCGGCCTCTTCACGCGCCATACCTCCCAACTCATAACCGAAACCGGCAGGCAGGTTTTCCTGCGCCACTTCGGCAATGGCTTGCAGAGCCTGACCGGAAGTGTAGCCTGATGCGGGAGCCACCATCACCTTCATGGAGGTGTAGAGGTTGAAACGGCTGATGACGTCAGGACCATATACTTTCTTGATGGAGATGAACTGCGTGATAGGTGCCATCTCGTTGCCGTTGCGCACCTTGATGCTTTGCAGTGTTTCCATATTCTTGGTAGCATCAGGTTCGGCTTGTACCATTACGCGGTACATCTTACCGAAGCTGTTGAAGTTGGAAGCATACAAACCACCGTAATATCCCTGCAAGGTAGTCAAGATGTCATTGGGGCTGATGCCTGCTTTCTTACAAGCGGCAGCGTCAATGTCCAGCTGGTATTGCGGGAAGTGAGGGTTGAAGGATGTCTTGGCGGAGTTGATTTCCGGACGCGCTTCCAGGGCAGCAGTATAGTTGTTCACCACGTCGAAGAAGTGGTTCAAATCACCACCCGTCTTGTCCTGCATGTTCAACTCGATGTCGCTTGAAGCCGAGTAACCCGGAATCATAGGCGGCGCGAAGAACAATACCTGCGCTTCCTTGATAATCTTTTGGGCACGCATGTACAAAGTGGCGTACACAATCGTGGAGTTCTGCATCGTGGAACGTTCTTCCCAGTTCTTCAGCTTGATGATGAGTGAACCGTAGGAGGGGCCTTGACCGCCCAAGAAGCTATAACCTGAGATAACGGTACGTGACTGTACGGCAGGGTCTGCAGCAACCAAGCTGTCCACACGGTTCAAAATCTCTTGTGCGCGTTCTTGTGAAGTGCCCGGAGGCAGTGTCACAGCGCCCATGATGGTACCGGTGTCTTCGTTGGGCACCATACCGGTCGGGGTTATCTGCATGAATACGCCCAACAGTACAATAGAGCCGATAACCAGTCCTGCCGATATCCAGCGTTTCTGGATGAAGAACAGCACTTGTTTCTTATACTTGCCCAAGATACCGTTGTATGAGTCATTGAAGGATTGTTTGAACTTGTCGGTAGTCATACCTGCCAACGCCAGCACACTGATGATAATCATCAAGCTACACAGAATGGGGTGTTCGCTGAAGCTGAACAGACCGAAAATCATGCCCAGGATAGCTACCGTCACGAAGAGCAGTGTAATGCCGGGACGCATCAACCGGCCTATAGAGTCGGCATAACGTGCAATCATAATCTTGCGGGCTTCCTTGGCGGCAACGCCTACACGCTCTTTCAGACTTTCGTGTCCGCCGTTGTGAGGTTTCAGGAAGATGGCACACAGCGCAGGACTCAGGGTCAGGGCGTTCAGAGCCGAGAAACCGATGGCAATCGCCATGGTCAAACCGAACTGACGGTAGAAAGTACCTGCCGTACCTCCCATGAAGCTCACGGGAACGAATACGGACATCATCACCAACGTAATGGAGACGATGGCACCACCCAGTTCACTCATGGCGTCGATGGAAGCTGTACGGGCCGATTTGTAGCCCTGGTCCAGCTTGGCATGGACGCCCTCGACGACGACGATGGCATCATCGACCACAATCGCAATGGCAAGCACCATGGCCGAAAGGGTCAGCAAGTTGATACTGAAGCCAATCAGTTTCAATACGAAGAAGGTGGCAATCAACGCCACGGGAATGGCGATGGCGGGAATCAACGTGGAGCGCATATCCTGCAGGAAGATATACACTACGATGAACACCAGGATAAAGGCCTCGATCAATGTCTTGATTACCTCATGTATGGAAGCGAAGAGGAAGTCGTTGGCACTCTGTGCAATGTTTATCTTTAAGCCGGTGGGCAGTTTGCTGGAATAGTCGTCCAGTAGGGCCTCGATATCCGAGATGGTCTGCGTGGCATTACTGCCTGCCATCTGGAAAATGATACAACTCACGGCTTTATGTCCGTTTACCATATTGTTGAATCCGTATGACAGACGGCCCAGTTCCACATTTGCTACATCCTTCAGACGGAGTATTTCACCGTTCTCCAAGGCCTTGATGACAATGTTCTCGAACTCCGTAGTCTGTTGCAGACGTCCTTTGTAGCGCAGGGTATACTGGTAGGTTTGGTTACCGCGCTCACCCAACTGGCCGGGAGCCGCTTCGATGTTCTGTTCGCTCAAGGCGGCAACCACATCGTTGGGGATAAGTTTGTATTGGGCCATTACATCAGGTTTCAGCCAGATACGCATGGAGTAGTCTTGTCCCAATACCATGGCATCGCCCACACCGTTGACACGTTTCACCTCAGGGATAAGGTTGATGTTGGCGTAGTTTTCCAGGAACTCGATGTTGTACTGGTCTTTTTCATCATAGATGGAGAATACCATCAACATGGAAGTCTGGCGTTTACGGGTGGTTACACCGATTTTGGTAACTTCGGCAGGCAGCAAGCCTTGCGCCATGGAAACGCGGTTCTGTACGTTCACCGCTGCCATATCGGGGTCGGTACCTTGCTTGAAGTAGATGGAGATGTCGCCCGAACCGCTGTTGGTGGCGCTCGAACTCATATACATCATATTTTCCACACCGTTAATCTGGTCCTCCAGCGGAGCGATAACGGAGTTAAGCACCGTTTGGGCATTGGCACCTTGGTAAGTCGCACTTACCGATACGGTGGGAGGTGCAATGTCCGGGTATTGGGTGATAGGCAAGGTAGCCAGACCAATAACTCCTAAGATTACTATCAGGATGGAAATTACCGTTGATAGTACCGGACGGTTAATAAATCTATCTAATTTCATTTCATGAACAATTAAGGAATTAAAAATTGAAGAATTTTTTTATTTTTCATTCTTTCATTGAAACGCAGTCTGAATATTGCCTTCTTTCTGGTCTTTTAGGGCCTTCTGGTATTCGGCTTCCTTTTCAGCAGGCGTGATGGGCGTGATGGACTGTCCGTCCTTCAGGTTCTGTACCCCTTCGATAACGATTTTTTCGCCTGCTTTCAAACCTTCCGTCACGTAATAATACTTGCCGTCGTCTAAGCTGAACACTTTAACTTCGGTATTTTTCAGCGTGTTGTCCGGTTGCAGTACGAATACGAACTGCTTGTCCTGGATTTCGGTAGTGGCAGACTGTGGAATCATGATGACATCATGCAGCGGGTTGGGGAATACCACATTGCCGGTGCTTCCACTACGCAGCACGTTGTGCTTGTTGGGGAAGAGGGCACGCATGGTTACCGAACCGGTAGTCTGGTCAATGACTCCGCTGATTGTCTCCACGCGGCCACTGTCGGCATACATGGTTCCGTCGATGAGCTGCAACTGTACATTCGGCATCTTTTCCAGAATTTCCTTGGTGCTACCGCCTTCACGAATCTGTGACAAGAGTTGGCGTTCGGTCATGGAGAAGTAGGCGTACATTTCGGAGATGTCGGCAACGGTAGTCAGCGGGCTGGCTACGGAAGGACTAACCAGGCTACCTACGCGGTAGGGAATGCTACCTACTACACCGTCACTGGGGCTGGTTACACTGGTGTATGACAAATTGTTCTTGGCATTGACCAATTGGGCATTGGCTTGTGCTAGTTGTGCCTTTGTCTGTGCCAGCTGGTTTTCGGCCATTTGCAAATCGTAGTCACTGATGATGTTTTTCTTGTTCAGTTCACGTTTGTTGTTTACAGTCAGTTCTTGTGTGTTTACGGCAGCTTTGGCTGTTTCAACAGCAGCTTTGGCCGAATTTACGGCTGCTTGATACTGTACGGGGTCGATGCTGAACAACACTTGTCCTTTGCGCACTGTTGCGCCTTCATCCACGTGCAATTTTGTGATGAACCCACTCACCATCGGGCGGATTTCTACATCTTGTTTACCCTTGATAGTAGCAGGGTAGCTGTTTGTCAAGTTGGCAGTGGTGGTCTTTGCCTCAATCACTGCAAATTCGGGAGCTTTACCCGTTCCTTTGTCGCCTTGTCCGCAACTGCTGAGCAGTGCCAGGCAACATGCCAATAATACTAATCTACTCTTCATACTCTTTTTTGTTCTCTGTATAATTTTATATTCTTCTTTTTTTCGATTCTTGAAAGGCGTTTTCGTGTGCAATTCATGATTTAGAAATAAGGCAGGAAAAAGAAAACTGAATACTCCTATTCAGTTTTCGTCTGCAAAAATATTCTTTTCTTAGTATATAAGGTGTGAAACACTTCCTTTTTTAACTATGTTTCATACATAGATGAGAACGAAAGGACATTTTTTGATTAAAATACTGTAAAGCATACCGCTAATTGGCAGATAACCTTTATTTTTGCAGCATGTTAGAACGTAAACGCCATACTAAAATGAAGCCGCTTTTCCGCAGGTTGTTGGGGGGTGTTGCCATAGCTGCCGCACTGTATTCTTGTGCCAGTGTGGGCCGTATTGAAGGAGGACCTTATGATGAGACTCCTCCGCGTTTTATTTCCGGTACTCCCACGCCCGGCGCACTCCATCACAATAAAAATAAACTTTCCATTGAGTTCGATGAATTTATCAAGCTTGACAAGCCGAATGAGAAGATTGTAATATCCCCTCCGCAGGTGCAGCAGCCCGAAATTAAGTCTAATGGGAAGAAGGTGGTCATCACTCTGCAGGATACATTGAAACCCAATACTACTTATACATTCGATTTTGGTGATGCCATCCAGGATAATAATGAGGGGAATCCCTTGGAGAATTTCTTCTATTCTTTCTCTACGGGCGACCGTCTCGACTCTATGGCTGTGGCCGGTACAGTACTGAATGCGGCCAATCTTGAACCGGTGAAAGGAATGCTGGTCGGTCTGCATGCCAATCTGGCCGACTCCGCTTTTACCAAACTTCCTTTTGAGCGGGTGGGGCGTACGGATAGTCGCGGACGCTTCTCTATCCGTGGAGTGGCTCCCGGCAAGTATCGCATTTATGCCTTGCAGGATGCCGACCAGAATTTTGCCTATTCCCAGCCGACGGAAGTGATAGCTTTTAATGACTCTATCATCATTCCTTCCATGGAAGAGCGCATGCGCCAGGATACGACCTGGATAGACTCGCTGACAGTAGATACGATTGTAGAACGTCAATATACCCACTACCTTCCGGATGATGTTCTGCTGCGTGCTTTCAAGGAGCTTTCCTTCTCGCAACGTTTTTTGAAGGCCGAACGGTTGACTCCGGAGAAGTTTTCGCTCTATTTCACTGCTCCGGCAGACACGTTGCCTTTATTGAAAGGATTGAACTTTAATGAGGAAGATGCGTTTGTTATAGAACAGCCTACCGGCCGGAACGATACGATTCATTATTGGATAAAGGATTCTCTGCTCTATAAGCAGGATTCCCTGAAAATGAGTATCACCTATTTGTATACGGATAGCCTGAAACGATTGGTACCCCGTACCGATACTTTGAATGTGCTGGCGAAGTTGACATACGACAAGCAGCAGAAACAGAAGCAGGAAGCGAAGGAAAAGGAACAGAAAGAGCGTGAGAAGAAAAAGAAGAAGTTGAAGGAAGGTGAGGTGGAAGAGCCCGAGCCGACGGAATTCCTGGCTGTAGATGTGTATGCCCCTTCTGCAATCGATGTATATGATTATCTTACTCTGTCGTTTACGGAGCCGGTGGCAAGCATAGATACCACCGCTTTCCATCTGAAACTGAAAGTGGACTCGTTGTGGCAGGATATCCCGTTCGACTTTATGCGCGACTCTTTGGACTTGAAGCGTTATAATCTGTTTGCCGAATGGGCACCCGGCGAAAGCTATACATTTGAAGTGGATTCTGCTGCCATACGCGGGTTGTACGGGTTGTTCTCCGACAAGATAAAGAAGGACTTCAAGGCCAAGAAGCTGGAAGAGTACGGGCAGATATTCTTTAATGTGCATGGAGCGGACTCTCTGGCTTTTGTGGAACTACTGGACGGTCAGGACAAAGTGCTGCGCACGGTGCCGGTGGTGGATGGGAAAGCCGATTTCTATTTCCTCAATCCGGGCAAATATGGAGCGCGGCTGATAAATGATACGAATGGGAATGGCGTCTGGGATACGGGAAACTATGCCGAGAAGCGCCAGCCTGAAATGGTTTACTATTATCCGATGGTTCTGGAGCTTAAAGCGAACTTTGATTTGACCCAGGAATGGGATATTAAGGCCAAGTCCCTGGATAGGCAGAAGCCGGACGAACTAAAAAAACAAAAACCAGATGAAGACAAGAAAAAGCAAAACAGGAACAAAAATAACCGCAGTGGCAATAGCAGCCGCAACAGTGGTAGAGGCCATAGCTATTAGGCGGAAGCAATTGTTCATTCTATTAATGGTGGGAGCGGTCTGTTTGGGAACCTCCCAGTCTGTTCAGGCCCAATGTACTGCAAAGAATGAAGCTTTCCAGTCGGGCGAGCATGTCATGTACGATTTATATTTCAATTGGAAGTTCATTTGGAAGAAGGTGGGTCTGGCAAGCCTCACTACCAATGCCACGACTTACCATTCCGAGCCTGCATTTCGCTTTAACTTGCTTTGTGTAGGCAGTAAAAAGACCGATTTTTTCTTCAAGATGCGTGATACGTTGACTTGTTATGTCAGCGATAGGTTGGAGCCGCTCTACTTCCGTAAAGCGGCAGAGGAGGGAAGCCGCCATACGGTGGACGAGGCTTGGTTCTCCTACTCGGACGGACTGGCGAATGTAAAGCAGAGACGCACCTGGCACAATCCCGTGCGTGAGGCTCAGGAGATGGAATACAGTGATAGTCGCTGTATCTTCGATATGTTGAGCATTTTGGCGCAGGCGCGCTCTTATGACCCTAAAGACTACAAGGTAGGGCAGAAGATACTCTTTCCCATGGCCACGGGACGCAGGGTGGAAGAGCAGACGTTGATTTACCGCGGCAAGGAGGAGGTCAAGGCGAATAACGACACCGTTTACCGCTGCTTGGTATTCTCTTTCGTAGAGTACAAGAAAGGTAAGGAGAAGGAGGTCATCACCTTCTTCGTATCCGATGATAAGAACCACCTTCCCATTCGCTTGGACATGTATTTGAATTTCGGTTCGGCCAAGGCATTCTTCAAGAGTGTCCGGGGCAACCGCTATCCGATGACGTCTGTGGTAAGGAAAAAGTGATGTTATCCCCTTTTCTAAATACACTGGATTCGAAAGTGGCAATCAGTTTTCCCTCCTGGTTGGTGACGTCGATCTGGTAATATCCGGTGGTGCGGCCGATGTAGCGTTCGCGTGCTTCGGCATACAGTACATCGCCCGGTCCGCTGCTGCGCAGGAAGGTGATATTGGACGAAAGAGAGAAGGCCAATGTTCCGTGGGAGTTGGCTGCTGCTGCCAGTGCCAGGTCGGCAAGGGTGAAGATGGCCCCTCCTTGCGTACGGCCTCCTGCATTGAGATGCTCTGCCGTGATAACCAGGCGTGCCTTGCTGTATCCTTCCTTTATTTCTATCAGTTCTACACCTGCATTCGTGGCGAAGCGGTCGTTCTTAAAAAACTCTTGTGCGGTCATGGGGAGTAATGATTAATGTTTAGTGATTAATGATTAATGGGTGGAAAATATGTGCTTCCGGACGCAAAAGTAACGATTTTAGCCATTAATTGAATTATTTAGGCGGGTCAAATCTGTACACTTGCTCTACTTTTGCAGCAGGAAAAATCATAAACTCTTAATAAATAAATCCCTTATTATGAAAACAGTCCTCACTACATTGGGAATCTCCCTCCTTGTATTGGCAGGTTGCGCAGGGCAAAAGCAGGCTGAAAGCAACTTTATCCAAGAAAACATTGATAATGCTGTGGCTCAGGAGACAATTCAGACAGACATTATCGAAAAATCCGGTAAAATCCTTAATCCCCGTACCATTGATAAGGATGGGAACATTGTCTATGTACCTATCGACGATTGGTGTTCCGGCTTCTTCCCCGGTAATATCTGGCATATGTACGAGTTGACCGGTGACCAGAAGTGGCTGCCGCTGGCAGAGAAGTATACCGAGGATTTGGATTCGGTACAATACCTTACCTGGCACCATGATGTGGGCTTTATGATTGGCAGCAGCTACCTGAACGGATACCGTTTTGCGGGTAAGGAGGAGTACAAGCCGGTCATCATACAGACAGCCAAATCATTGTCTACCCGTTTCCGCCCTACAGCAGGCGTACTTCAGTCATGGGATGCAGACAAGGGGTGGCAGGCTGAACGTGGCTGGAAATGTCCCGTTATCATTGATAATATGATGAACCTCGAACTGCTGTTCGAAGCTTCCAAGCTGTCCGGCGACTCCACTTTCTATAACATAGCCCGGAAGCACGCCGATACGACTATGGCTAACCATTTCCGTGAGGACAACAGCTGCTATCATGTGGTGGATTATGACCCCGAAACCGGTGAAGTCCGTAAGAGACAGACTGCACAAGGCTATGCCGACGAGTCTGCTTGGGCACGTGGACAAGCGTGGGCCTTGTACGGCTATACCATGTGCTATCGCTATACACACGATGCCAAATACCTGGAACAGGCTGAAAAGGTCTACAACTTTATCTTCAACAACAAGAATCTTCCGGAAGACTTGGTTCCCTACTGGGATTTCGATGCTCCCAATATCCCGAATGAACCTCGCGATGCTTCGGCAGCTGCCTGCACGGCGTCCGCCCTTTACGAGCTGAGTACTTATCTGCCGGATAAGGGATACAAGGAAACCGCCGACCGGATTATGGAAAGCCTCGCTTCTCCTTCCTACCGTGCCAAGGTGGGTACCAACGGCAACTTCATCCTGATGCACTCTGTGGGCAGTATTCCTCACGGTGCGGAGATTGATGTACCGCTGAATTATGCCGACTATTACTTCCTGGAAGGATTGATGCGTAAAAGAGACTTGGAAAAATGAAAACTCAATTAAATATTTTGTTAGGTGGTTTAGGTTTGTTCGCCTTGCAGGGCTGTAAAGCCCCGCAGGCGGAACAATCCGTCCAGCCGAATGTCATTTACGTTTTTCCCGACCAATACCGTAACCAGGCGATGGAGTTCTGGGGCCAGGAAGGTTTTCGCGAGAAAGTGAACTTTCGGAATGACCCGGTGCATACCCCACGCTTGAATGATTTTGCCCGGGAGTCGGTGGTATTGACATCTGCCATGAGCAACTGCCCGTTGAGCAGTCCCCACCGTGGTTCTCTGTTGACGGGAATGTATCCTAATAAGAGTGGTATTCCATTGAATTGCAATTCGAGCCGTCCCATCAGCTCCCTGCGTGAGGATGCTGTGTGTGTGAGTGATGTTTTCTGCAATGCCGGATATGACTGTGCCTACTTTGGCAAACTGCATGCCGACTTTCCTACCCCCAACGACCCCGAACGTCCCGGACAGTATGTGGAAGACCGTGTACCTGCATGGGATGCCTATACGCCGAAAGAACGTCGTCATGGGTTCAATTACTGGTATTCTTACGGTACCTTTGACGAACACAAGAATCCGCATTACTGGGATACGGAAGGCCGTCGCCACGACCCGCGCGAGTGGTCACCGTTACACGAATCGGGCAAGGTGGTGTCTTATCTGAAGAACGAGGGGAATGTACGCGACCCGAAGAAACCTTTCTTCATTATGGTAGGCATGAATCCTCCCCATAGTCCGTACCGTTCTTTGGACGACTGTATGGAGGAAGATTTCAATCTCTATAAAAACCAGCCTCTGGACAGCTTGCTCGTCCGTCCGAATGCCGACTCCAAGATGCTCAAGGCAGAGAGTGCACGCTACTACTTTGCTTCTGTGACGGGTGTCGACCGTGCTTTCGGTCAGATACTCGATGCCTTGAAGGAACTCGGACTGGACAAGAATACCATTGTCGTGTTTGCCTCCGACCATGGAGAGACCATGTGCAGCCAGCATACGGAAGACCCGAAGAATTCCCCATACTCCGAGTCCATGAACGTTCCTTTCCTGGTGCGTTTTCCCGATAAGATTAAGCCCCGCGTGGACGACTTGATGCTTTCCTCGCCGGACATCATGCCTACCTTGTTGGGTCTTGCCGGTCTTGCCGACTCCATTCCGGCCGAGGTGCAGGGACGCAACTATGCACCGCTTTTCTTCGATGAAAAGGCGGATATTGTACGTCCCACCGGCGCTCTCTACATCCAGAACCTGGACGGTGAGAAGGATGCGGAAGGTATGGTCCGTTCCTACTTCCCTTCGTCGCGCGGCTTTAAATCGGCGCGCTACACGCTGGCGCTCTACATTGACCGCGAAAACCATAAGCTGGTCAAAAGTTTGTTGTTTGACGATGAAAAGGATCCGTATCAGATGAATAACCTTTCTTTGGAAGAAAACCAAGAAGTCGTAAAAGACCTTTGCGCAGAGATGGGCAAAGTGTTGAAAGAGATTGATGATCCTTGGTATAAGGAAGGTATCTTGAAGGATATGATACCTTATTGATTGGAAATGGGTTATAGATAATCCTCCATAAATTGCTTGAACGTTTTTTGCGACCCGCTTCGACTGATAGTGAACTATTTGTCGGAGCGGGTTGTTTGATTCAGAGTGGAATAAATTACCAATACGTATTAAGTAAATGATGGAGATGAAGTATAGACTATGGGCTTGTTTGTTGTTTTTGCCGATGGTCCTTTGGGCGTCCGGGCGTCCGAAAGTGGCTGTCGTACTCAGTGGGGGTGGCGCCAAAGGGACGGCGCATATCGGTGCTCTGAAAGTAATTGAAGAAGCGGGTATCCCTATAGATTATGTGGTGGGCACTAGTATGGGGGCCATTGTGGGCGGTTTGTATTCTATCGGATATACCCCGCAGCAATTGGACAGTATGGTGAATGCCCAGAACTGGAAATTCTTGCTCTCGGATGCCCCCAATCCTAAGGATGTGTTGCTGGATGACCGGTTGAAGTCGGAGCGCTATGTACTCTCCATTCCGTTTTCTTTGAAATCTGCCGCTGTTTCGGATGCGGGTATCATAAAAGGGAAGAACCTGGCACGTTTGTTCTCCACGTTGACAGAAGGTTACCAGGATTCTGTGGATTTTAGCCGTCTTCCTATTCCATTTGCCTGCGTGTCGGAAAATCTGGTGAATGGCAGCGAAGTAGTGTTCCATGAGGGAATACTGGCCACTGCCATGCGTTCCAGCATGTCCATTCCCGGTGTGTTTGCTCCGGTAGACCTGGATGGAATGGTGTTGGTGGACGGTGGAATGGTGAATAACTATCCGGTAGATGTGGCGCTTGCCATGGGGGCCGACTACATTATCGGGGTGGATGTGCAGAGTCCGCTGCTTAAGGCTTCCGAGCTGAAATCGGTGAAAGACATCTTCGGGCAAATCATCAATCTGCAAGGAGAGAAGAAATACCGTGAGAATCTGCGTAATACCGACGTATTGATAAAGGTGGATGTCACCGGCTATTCGGCTGCAAGTTTCACCAAAGAGGCCATCGACACTTTGATGGTGCGGGGAGAGCGTGCTGCCATGGACAGTTGGGACGGACTGCTTGCCCTGAAACGGAAGCTGGGACTTGCAGAAGATTATCAGCCTCGCCGCCCGGGACCTTTCCGCTTGCCCGGCGCGGCTGTTGATAGGGAGATTCCCGTTGATTCCCAAATAGCCGCCCCTGCTGTACGGGAGAACAAGCTGAATGTCGGTTTTCGTTTTGATACGGAAGAACTGGCGGCGTTGCAGGCAAATACGGACTTCTATTTCGGCCGGCAGCGGGAGTCGCTGGCCAGCCTCACCGCCCGTCTGGGCAAGCGTACTCTGGCACGACTCGGATATAGTTATCAGTGGGACGGTGGATGGCAGGCAGGACTTGCCTATCAGTTCGACTATAAAGATATGAATATTTATAATGAAGGCAAACGGGCGCTGGATTTGACTTTTACACATCAGCTGGTCCGTATGGGGGCGGCGAAGGACTGGAACAATATCCAGGTCAGTTTGGGCATTGACTTTGATTACTACCACTATCATGATTTGCTGTCGCTCGACCCGTTGGCTTCGGCACTGTTTGAGAATTCGTCCTTATTCAGTTACTTTGCCGGACTTGTGTTCAACAACTTGAATGAGAGGAGCGCCCCTACAAAAGGCATGTCGTGGGCGGTATCCTACCATCTCTATACGGATAACCTCTTCCAGTATAAAGACAACAATCCTATTTCTGTTTTCGATGTCCGTTGGCAGGGATGTTTCTCTCCGTCGAGTAAGCTCACTGTCACTCCTTCGTTTTATGGACGCGTATTGTCCGGAAGCGATAATTATCCTTTTGCCATCATCAATATGGTGGGGGGGACCATACCGGGGCGCTATATGCCACAGCAGATACCGTTTACGGGTATCAACCGTGCGGAACTGTCACAGGCCGCATTGCTGGTTGCAGGGCTGAACCTCAGACAGCGTATCTTGAAAAACCAGTATATATCAGTGATGGGCAGTTATGGGCGAAACTCCGGGAAGTTTCATCAGATTCTTGACTCTTCCGAATCGGTTGATATGGCAGGGGTAGGCATCGGCTATATGTACAAGAGTTTTCTGGGACCAGTGGAGATACAATTGAATTGGTCCAACCAGACGAAGAAAGTAGGGTGGTATGCCGGGTTCGGATTCGTATTCTAACAGGGATGTATCAAAATACACAATCACCATAGGATTATACAGATTTTATTTTTCAGTTAAAAGAACAGAAGAACAAGAGAGAGAAATATGTTCTTTTGTTCTTCTGTCTAAAACTTACCCCAATCTGTATGATTCTGTGGTGAGTTATGATACCTTCGTTATTTATTCAGCTTCCATTCGCTTCCGTCCTTACCGTCCTTAATCTCGAAACCGAGCGCGGTGAGTTCATTGCGGATTTTGTCGGATGTAGCCCAATCTTTGTTGGCTTTTGCCTTTGAACGCTCTTCCAATAGCATGTCCACTACCTTGCCGAAGGCAGCTTCACGCTCTTCGTTGGAGGTGTTGTCTTCTTGTAATCCTAAGATGTCGAAGCAGAAGAGGTGGAAGGTTTCCTTCAATTCTTTCAGGTCTTCGGCTGTGATGGAATCGTTTCCAGCTAGGATATTGTTTACCATCTTGGCGCCGTCGAAGAGGTGGGCGATGACAATCGGTGAGTTCAAGTCATCATTCATGGCTTCGTAACACTTGGCACGCAGGGATTTCACGTCTATGGTGGAGGTTGCAGCAGGGGTAATCTTGTCCAGTCCATGTACAGCATCCATCAGTCTTGCCAATCCCTTTTCGGCGGCTTGCAGAGCTTCGTTGCTGAAGTCTACCGTACTGCGGTAGTGGGCTTGCAGGGTGAAGAAGCGGATGGTCATTGGGCTGTAGGCTTGCTCCAGCATGGGGTGTGTGCCTTTGAAGAGCTCTTCCAATGTGATGAAGTTACCGTAAGACTTACCCATTTTCTGTCCGTTCACGGTCAGCATGTTGTTGTGCATCCAATAATGTACCATATCTTCCCCTTGGGAAGCTACGGATTGTGCAATCTCGCATTCGTGATGCGGGAAGATAAGGTCCATGCCGCCACCATGAATGTCGAAGTGCTCGCCCAAGTATTTCTTTCCCATGGCTGTACATTCGGCGTGCCAGCCGGGGAAGCCGTCGCTCCACGGGGAAGGCCAACGCATGATGTGTTCCGGTTGCGCACATTTCCAGAGGGCAAAGTCTGCGGGGTTGTGCTTCTCGCTCTGTCCGTCCAGTTCGCGGGTGGTGTTGAGAACATCATCCAGGTTGCGTCCGGAGAGCTTGCCGTAGTGATGGTCCTTATTGTATTTTTCTACATCGAAATAAACGGAACCTTCACTTTCGTAGGCATATCCGTTCTTCAATATCTCCTTTACAAGTTCTATCTGTTCGATGATGTGGCCGCTGGCATGTGGCTCGATACTGGGAGACAGCACATTCAATGCATCCATCGCCTTATGATAGCGGTTGATGTAGTACTGTGCCACTTCCATTGGTTCCAGTTGTTCCAGACGGGCTTTTTTCGCAATCTTGTCTTCACCTTCGTCGGCATCGTGCTCCAGATGGCCCACGTCGGTAATGTTGCGGACATAGCGCACCTTGTAGCCGATGTGCGTCAGGTAGCGGAACAGCAGGTCGAAAGTGATGGCAGGGCGTGCATGTCCCAAGTGCGGGTCACCGTACACGGTCGGTCCGCAGACATACATGCCTACATGCGGTGCATGCAGCGGTACGAACAGCTCTTTTTTTCTATTTAAAGTGTTGTAAATGGTCAGTTGATGTTCCATAACAGTTGATTATTAGTTCTTTTAGGAGTACAAAGGTATAATAAATCTGTGAAAATCTATAATGATATTCTGTTTTATAAGAGTAAATGCAACGGATTTCACCTTCGTTTATTACTTTTGTATCCATGAAGTCAGATAAACGTGTATTGCTTGGCATGAGTGGTGGCACGGATAGTTCCGTGGCCGCCATGAGGTTGCAGGAAGCCGGTTATGAGGTGACTGGCGTGACTTTCCGTTTCTATGAGGCAGGAGATGAGACCGGGTATTTGGAAGATGCACGGGCTCTGGCCCTGAAGCTGGGGATGAAACACATTACCTATGATGCACGCGAGCTTTTCCGTTCGCGTATTATCCGCTATTTTGTGGAAGAGTATCTAAGGGGGCGTACTCCCGTTCCTTGCACGGTCTGCAATAATGAGCTGAAGTGGGCGCTGTTGGCTAAAATAGCCGATGAAAAGGGGATTTATTGGATTTCTACCGGACATTATGTGCGTAAAGTCTTGTCCGGAGGAAAGTATTATATAGCTCCTGCTGCAGATAAGGACAAAGACCAGACTTTCTTTCTGTGGGGATTGAAGCAGGACATCCTGCAGCGTATGTTGCTTCCGATGGGAGATATTACGAAAAATGAGGCGCGCTCGTATGCGGCGGAGCGTGGTTTCGGGCAGGTGGCTGCGAAGAAAGACAGTATAGGGGTGTGCTTTTGTCCTTTGGATTACCGTTCCTTTTTAAAGTGTGAAGTCCCCGAAACACTATTACCCGGTAAAGGTAGATTCGTCGATGAAAAGGGGGATTTCTTGGGATGGCATGAGGGCTATCCGTTTTATACCGTAGGGCAACGTAGGGGCTTGGGTATCCATCTGAACAAGGCTGTTTTTGTGAAAGAGACAAGAGTGGAAAGCAATGAAGTCGTTTTAGCTCCGCTCTCTTCCCTCTACAAGCAGGAAATGTGGCTGGGAGAGTGGAACCTGGTGGAGAATAGTCGTGTGCTGGGTGCAAACGAGGTTATTGTGAAGATACGCTACCGTAAGCAGGCAAACCGGTGCAGGGTGACTCTTACGGTGGAAGGTCTGTTACGTGTCCGTCTGATAGAGCCGCTGGAATCCATTGCACCCGGGCAGGCAGCGGCTTTCTATGATAAGGACGGATACTTGTTGGGCGGTGGAATTATTCTCTGAACCTTACATTCGTTTTATAGCTTCTCGAGCAAAAGATAGTAAATGTTGTTAATTTTATGAGACGTCTTTTTATGAGAAACTTTTAAAACGAACTGTAATATGAAAAGGATATATATTGTAATGTTGTTTGCTGCTTTAGCAACCATAACTTATGCTCAGACGGATGATAAAGGTTATCAGGAGGGAGCTTGGGTATTGAAAGGAGTGACTGGTCTTAATATGTCACAGACTGCCATGGCCAACTGGTCGGCAGGAGGTGAGAATTCCATTGCTGGAAATGCCTACTTGAATGCATCACTGACACACAAGAAAGGAAACTGGCTCTGGGTCACCAACATGGTGCTGGACTATGGCTTGTCGAAAACCAAATCTCAGGGGATGAGGAAAAGTAGTGATAAAATAGGGCTTTCCACTCAGTTGGGATATTCTACAGACAACGTCTGGTTCTATACACTGATGGGTGATTTGAATACCCAGTTTGCCAAAGGATATGACTATCCCGACAAAGAGCACCAGATTTCCAATTTCTTTGCTCCTGCCTATTCGAATATCGCCCTGGGTATGGAATGGAGGCCTAAGAGTAACTATTCTCTACTGCTTTCACCCGTTTCCACCAAGATGACTTTCGTGACTGATGACTATCTTTCCGATTTGGGCGCTTTTGGTGTAGACCCGGGTGACCACTTCAAGATAGAGGGTGGCGCTTTTGTGAAAGCCCGTGCTGAATTGCCCGTGATGGAGAATGTGAATCTGATTACTACGGCTGATTTCTTTACTCCTTACAGCAAAGATTTTGGAAACATAGATGTGAATTGGGATGTACTTATCAGCATGAAAATCAATAAAGTATTGTCGGCTACCATCAATACAACTCTGAAGTATGACAATGATGTGAAAACGTTTGATGACAATGGAGTGAAGAAGGGCGCCAAGGTGCAGTTTAAGGAAGTGCTGGGAATTGGGCTGGCATATAATTTCTAATCCTTGAGGCTGATTGTTGAAATGAAAAAGTAAAGTCAAAACGTACTGACTGATTTGTAAAACGCGGATTACGCAGATTACATGGATTTATTAATTTATCCGCGTAATTTGCGTAATCCGCGCTTGATTTTTATGATATAGTAATTTACCGGTTCAGTTCCAGCATTTCCTCTATATACTCCCTCGTGTTGCTGAGCCGGGGCACCTTATGCTGTCCGCCGAGTTTCCCCTTGCTATCCAGCCAGTCGTGGAAGAGGTTGGGGCGGGCAACGATGATTTCCAGCGGTTGCAGCGCCAGATTATTCTGCCTTTTAGCCTCGTAGTCGGAGTTCACCTCTTTCAGGGTGTCGTCCAATACTTTGGCGAACTTCTCCAGGCTGTCCGGCATTTGTGCAAACTCTATCAGCCACTGGTGGCGGCATTTGGCATGCTTGTCCATAAACACGGGAGCAGCAGAGTAATCTACTACTTGTGCACCGGTCTCGGCACATGCCCTGGCAAGTCCTCTTTCCGCGTTATCCACAATCAGTTCTTCGCCGAACGCGTTGATAAAGTGCTTGGTACGTCCGGTGATGACGAACTTATAGGGGTTCTTCGATGTGAACTTCACCGTATCTCCAATCATATATCGCCACAAACCGGCAGAAGTGGAGATTACCATGGCGTAGTTTTTGTTCAGCTCCACCTCCTCGAGGCAGAAGGTACGCGGATTCTCCTTGCCTACATCTTCAAGCGGGATGAACTCGTAGAAGATACCGTAGTCAATCATCAGCAACATGGCAGGGTCGGCAGGGTCGTTCTGCGTGCCGAAGTAGCCTTCGGAGGCGTTATAAGTCTCTACATAATGCATCTTGCTGCTACGGATCACGTCTTTGTATTGCTCGCGGTAGGGAGTGAAGGCAACGCCGCCGTGGAAGAATACCTCCAGGTTGGGCCATATCTCTTCGAGGCTCTGCTTTCCCGTCTTTTCCAGTATATGTTTGATGAGTACAAGCATCCAGGACGGTACACCGGAAAGGTTGCTTACATTTGCATGGATGGTTTCGCGGGCAATGGCCTCCATTTTGGGCTCGAAGTGCTCCATCAAGGCTGTCTGCTTGCTGGGTACGCGGACAAAGTTTACCAGTGGGTTGATATTTTCTATGAGGATGGCGGAGAGATCGCCTACAAGACTGTGGTTGGTGTTCAGGTTGGGAGCGTGGCTGCCTCCAAGGATAAGCCCTTTACCGGAAAAGAAACGACTTTCGGGATTCTGTCCCAGATAGATGGCAACGGCATCCCGGCCTCCCTTGTAATGCGTGTCGTGCAAGGACTCCCGGCTGACGGGCAGGAACTTACTCTTGTCGTTGGTGGTACCCGATGATTTGGCAAACCAACGTATTTCCGAAGGCCAAAGCAGATTTTGCTCACCGGCACGCAGGCGGGTTACATAAGGCTTTACTTCTTCGTAAGTTTGTATGGGAAGGCGCTTCTTGAAATCTTCATAAGTACGGATAGAGGCATAGTCATGCTTCTTTCCCCATTCCGTGTTTGCCGCTGTCCGGACGAGGCGCTGCAGTACAAGCTGTTGCAATTCACCGGCATGGCTGGTGTATTGTTCGATTTCTTTCAGACGGGGAGCAAAATATACCTTATTCAGAAACTTTGTAATATTCATCGTTCTTTGTGAAATCTTATTTTAAACCGCAAAAATAATCTTATTTATCGGCATCTCTATCTTTTTTCTCTTTTTTTTCTATCTTTACGGACCTATAGAACAATAATTCAAACAAAAATATCATGAGAATAGGTATTTTGACTTCAGGAGGCGACTGTCCCGGCATCAACGCTACCATTCGCGGTGTATGCAAAACAGCTATCAACCATTATGGAATGGAGGTAATTGGCATTCACAGCGGTTTTCAGGGGCTGCTGACCAAGGATGTGGAGTCGTTTACCGAAAAGTCCTTATCTGGTTTGCTGAACTTGGGAGGTACGATGCTCGGTACTTCGCGTGAGAAGCCCTTTAAGAAGAACGGCGTGATGTCCGACGTGGACAAACCGGCACTGATAGTGCGGAATATCAAAGAGATGGGACTTGATTGTGTGGTCTGCATCGGTGGAAACGGTACGCAGAAGACAGCCGCCAAACTCTCCGCTATGGGGCTGAACATCGTATCCGTGCCAAAAACAATAGACAATGACATTTGGGGAACCGATTTTTCCTTCGGATTCGATTCTGCCGTCAGTATTGCTACGGATGCCATCGACCGGCTGCACAGCACGGCCAGCTCGCACAAGCGGGTGATGGTGATTGAGGTGATGGGGCACAAGGCAGGTTGGATAGCCTTATACTCCGGTATGGCAGGCGGTGGTGACGTGATTCTGATTCCGGAGATTCCCTATAATATCCACCGTATCGGAGAAACGATTCTGAATCGGCTGAAGAAAGGAAAGCCTTACTCCATCGTGGTGGTAGCCGAAGGTATACAGACGGACGGGCGGAAGCGTGCCGCCGAGTATATCGCTCAGGAGATAGAGTATGAGACGGGTATCGAGACCCGTGAGACTGTGTTGGGTTATATTCAGCGGGGCGGCTCACCCACACCTTTTGACCGTAACCTTTCCACACGTATGGGCGGACATGCCACGGAACTGATTGCCAACGGGCAGTTCGGGCGGATGATTACCTTGAAGGGGAATGAAATAGCTTCTGCACCGCTGGAGGAGATTGCGGGCAAGTTGAAGCTGGTGACGGAAGACAATGACTTAGTTGTCCAGGGACGTCGGATGGGAATCTGTTTCGGCTAATTTTTCTTGTGGGGATTCTTCAACAGCTTCTGCCATGGGATTTTCTTCTGTGGAGGTTTCTGTTGCATGGTTTCGCTCCTTGGCTGCCTGGACTTCCTCCTTGAAAGCGGCATCCTTAATTTTTTTCAATGCCATCTGTGCCGCATTTTGTTGCGACTCCTTCTTGGAATAACCGGTGCCGGTACCTGCCGATATCCCTTCGATGCGGACTTCGGTGTGGAACATCGGATTGTATTCTTCGTCGAGAAACTGCTCGATAAGCTCGAATGACACCTCCATTTTGTTCTTCTGGCTCCATTCGATGAGTTTTGACTTGAAGTTGACCTCTTTGCGAGA
>OGYM01000219.1_pt1 | contig 42845 bp, 26 predicted proteins | sample 1576491 | NCBI WGS metagenome assembly OGYM01 (sample SAMEA3541515, study PRJEB24748) | human gut metagenome | biome: human gut; feature: human-associated habitat; material: faeces | place: China | collected 2012 | reverse complement strand
AGTCTACCATTTTCACCTCCCTTGTCAATTTTTTTCGAGTCGTTTTTGCGGAGATCCTTTCATCCATTTTATCACGTCCATTCATAACTTCCAATTTATAAAATAGTTAGGCTTTTGTCATACTCCCCCTTCCTCGTGCCATTTTTTTGAACATTTTCTCCCGTGATGTTTCCGCAATAACTACAGTTCCTCTTTTTTGCCCCCTGCCAGAACGAAAAAAAGGGCTATTGAACGCAGGTGCTTCCTCCGCCCACCTCCATTGCATTCCTTCCCTTGAAAAGGAGACTGAACCATTTTGTTTTCCCATGGACGGAAAGGATTTTTTCTGCTATCTATAAGAAGTTTTTATTATTTTGCCATCTATGAAAAGATCATTCTGGATTGGAATTATCTGCGCTGCCTGCTGCCTGGGAAACATTCCTTCCTCATCCGCTGTACAAACAGCCAGTATAGGCTCCACTTTTTCCTGCACCTTCCTGGATTCCGGGGACCAGGGATTTTTTGATTCATCAAGCACCCATACATGGGACCAAGGCCAGATAGACGCTGCCATACGGGCGTTGACCACATGGGATAGCTTGATCAATTCCACCCCGGGCAGAACACTTACTGTTGGCCTCACCTGGTACGACGGAGCCAATTCCTCCACTCTGGCCTCCGCCTATTCCCCTTATTTCTACTACCAGTCAAATGGACCGCAACAGGTTTCCACCCTGGTGGAGTCCGTCTGGCGCGATGGGAGCACGAGGACTGCAACGGGCTACGATATTTACATCCAGTGCAATACCTCTCATTTGAATTCTCTTTATTACGAGGCCGCCTTACCGGCGGAGCATACGGGAAAATATGATTTTCAAAGCATCCTGACCCATGAGGTAGGGCATGCCGCAGGGTTTCTTTCCCTGGCGACACAAACCGGTACCTTCCAGGTCCAGTCCGGGAATGCTTCAGCAGCTTACAGCACCATGCTGTACACCAGGTATGATTCCCTGTTAACCAACCAGGAAGGCCAATCCATCGTGAATAAGGCCGGAAACGGGAATACGGCATTTACACTTGGAGAAACCCTGTCCCTGGGCGATACGGGGCTCACCGCCTATAACCCCGCCACCTGGCAGCAAGGGTCCAGCATGGCCCACATCGACAGCGCGAGCGATCCGGACGCCCTCATGCAGTATTCCATTTCGCCGGATACCTACCACCGTACCCTGACGGATGGAGAAATGGAATTGATGCGTTCCATGGGCTGGAAGATGGTTCCGGAACCCGGCACCTCCACGCTTTCCCTGCTGGGGCTGGCCGTGCTCGCTTTACGAAGACGCCGCTGCTGACGGTTTCCTCTCCCGGATTTTCCTTTCACGCCGGCCAGACGGCAGTTTCCTTTAGCCGCCAGGGAGTGGATTGGTAGCAGAAGGGCGTTCCTGCCAGGGAACGCCCTTCATGGTTTTTCCCGGCGGCACACCGGAAAAGCAGCCTTTTCAGTTATTTCTTTTCCTTGGTAAAGTCCAGCTTGCCGCCCTTTTCCCGCACCACGATTTCCGTCCCTTCCGGGAAGTCGCCCTCCAGGAGCTTGAGGCTGAGGGGGTCCAGCAGGTCATGCTGAATGGCCCGCTTGAGGGGACGCGCTCCATAGACAGGGTCAAAGCCATGGTCCGCCACCAGGGCCGTAGCCTCCGGAGTCATGCGCAGGAACAGGCCCTTGGCTTCCAGGCGCTTGCGGACGCGCTGGAGCTGGATGTCCACAATGCCTTTGAGTTCCTCCGCCGTCAGACGGTCAAAGATGATGATTTCATCAATGCGGTTCAGGAATTCCGGGCGGAAGTGGCCGCGCAGGGCTTCCATCGCCTTGGCTTCCCGCTGTTCCGCGTTGGATTCATTGAGGATGTACTGGCTGCCGATGTTGGAGGTCATGATGATGACGGTGTTCCGGAAGTCCACCGTACGCCCCTGGCCGTCCGTGACGCGGCCGTCATCCAATACCTGGAGCAGCACGTTGAAGACGTCCGGATGGGCTTTTTCAATTTCATCAAAGAGGACCACGCAGTACGGACGGCGGCGCACGGCTTCAGAGAGCTGGCCGCCTTCTTCATAACCCACATATCCGGGAGGCGCCCCGATGAGGCGCGCCACGGAGTGCTTTTCCATGTATTCGGACATGTCAATGCGCACGATGGCGTTTTCATTGTCAAAGAGGAATTCCGCCAGCGCCTTGCTGAGCTCCGTCTTGCCCACGCCCGTGGGGCCCAGGAACAGGAAGGAGCCGATGGGCCTGTTTTCATCCTGCAATCCCGCGCGGGCGCGCCGCACGGCGTCGGACACGGCTTTGACGGCCTGCTTCTGCCCGATCACGCGGGCGCCCAGGCGTTCTTCCATATGCACCAGCTTGGCGCGCTCCCCTTCCTGCAGGCGCGCAGCGGGAATGCCGGTCCAGGTGGCCACCACCTTGGCGATGTCCCCTTCCGTGACTTCCTCCTTGAGCAGGCCTCCGTCCTCCTTCTGCATTTTGTTGAGCTTTTCCTTGCCTTCCGTCAGGGCGCGTTCCGCTTCCGGAAGTTCACCGTACGTGATTTCGGAAGCGCGGGTCAGATCCCCCATTCTCTTGGCCCTTTCGCTTTCCAGCTTGAGGGCCTCTATTTTTTCCTGTTCCCTGCGGACGGCGTCCAGAACGTCTTTTTCACTTTTCCACTTGGCAATCATGGAGCCGGATTTTTCCTTCAGGTCCGCCAGATCCTTGGTGATTTTTTCCAGACGCGCCTTGCTGTCGGCATCCTCTTCCTTCACCAGGGCCTGCCGTTCCATTTCAAGCTGCATGGCTTCGCGTTCGATCTGGTCGATTTCCGTGGGCATGGAGTCCAGCTCAATCTTGAGCCGGGCCGCTGCTTCGTCCACCAGGTCCACCGCCTTGTCAGGCAGGAAACGGTCTGAGATATAACGGTCGGAAAGAGTGGCGGCAGCCACGATGGCGGCGTCCGTAATGCGCACGCCGTGGTGAACTTCATAACGTTCCTTCAGGCCGCGCAGAATGGCGATGGTGTCCTCCACGCTGGGTTCAGACACCATGACAGGCTGAAACCGTCGTTCCAGGGCCGCATCCTTTTCAATGTATTTGCGGTATTCGTCCAGCGTCGTCGCGCCGATGGTCCGCAGTTCGCCACGGGCCAGAGCGGGCTTAAGCAGGTTGGAGGCGTCCACCGCCCCTTCACTGGCGCCCGCGCCCACGATGGTGTGCAGTTCGTCAATGAACAGGATGATTTCACCGTTGGAGTCCGTCACTTCCTTGAGGAAGGATTTCAAGCGTTCTTCAAATTCGCCGCGGTATTTGGCCCCCGCGAGCATGGACCCGATGTTGAGGGACACAATGCGCTTGTTGCGCATGCTTTCCGGCACGTCACCGTTGACAATGCGCCGCGCCAGGCCTTCCGCAATGGCAGTCTTGCCCACGCCGGGCTCCCCGATGAGCACGGGGTTGTTCTTGGTCCGGCGGGAAAGGATCTGGAGGACGCGGCGGATTTCCGTATCACGGCCGATAACGGGGTCAATCTTGCCGGCGCGGGCGCGGGCCGTCAGGTCCGTGCCGTATTTTTCCAGCGTCTGGTATTTGCCTTCCGGGTTGTCGTCCGTCACGCGCTGGTTGCCGCGCACTTCCTTCATGGCGGCCAGATAGTTGTCCTTGGTCAGTCCAAAGGTGTCCGTCAACTGGTGCACCTTGTTCTGCGTGTCCAGAGCCCCCAGCATGAAGTGCTCCACGCTGAGGTAGTCATCCTTGAGCTTTTTGCGTTCATCCTCGGCGGCGTGCATCACCGTAGCCAGGTCACGGCCCATCTGGGGCTGCGTGGTAGCACCGCTCTGGGTGGGTTCATGGGATACTTCCCTCTGGGCGGCCTGCAACAGCAGGCCCGGATCACAAGAGGCCTTCCGGAGAATAGGGGAAAGAATTCCGCCGTCCTGCTCCAGCAACGCTACCAGAACGTCCAGGGAGGAAATTTCCGGCTTTCCGAGCCGCCCTGCCGTCTGCTGCGCCTGCATCAGCGCTTCCTGAAATTTTGTTGTTAGATTGTTAAGCATGGTATGTTGGTAATTTAGACATAAGAATATCTCCAACCGTTGAATGGGAAAGCAGGATTTTTGCCGTTATCCAAATTTTTTTGACCCTCCGAATTACTTGTAATATTGTGGTGCATCCGGCGTATTTTACAGAACCCGCATTTTACCGGCCTTTTCTTTTTTCTGTCTCCAGTTTTTTATCAAAATGATCCGTCTTTCTTTTCTTCCGTTCCTATGCTCCGCCCTGCTCCTGGTTCAAACGGGAGCCTCCGGCAAGGAGATGCCTTCCCCCTATCCCGCTCCGGAACCAGGCGTCCGCCTGACACCGCCGGAATCACCGGCTCCCGTGCTGAACGAACCGCGGCTTTTCGGCGCACGTCCCGGCTCCCCCATCCAGTTCGCCATCTGCGCCAGCGGAGAACGCCCCATGAGCTTTGCCGCCGCCAAATTGCCCCCCGGCGTGAAGCTGGACAGGGAAACCGGCGTCATCACCGGTAAAATCAGCCGTCCGGGAACTTATGCCTTTCCCGTGCAGATAAGCAACAGCCACGGCAAAGCGAACGGGACCATCACTGTCCGCATCGGGAAGGAGATGTGCCTGACTCCCCCCATGGGCTGGAGCAGCTGGTATTCCTACAGCGGCGGCGTGAGCCAGGAAAATATCCTGAAAACCGCCCGGCTGCTCATCAGTTCCGGGCTGGCCCAATACGGCTACCGCTATGTCAACATTGACGATTGCTGGCAAGGCGCCAGAGGCGGCAAGTACCGCGCCATCCAACCCAACAAGCGTTTTCCGGATATGAAGTCCATGTGCCGTGAAATCCACAGCCTGGGGCTGAAAGCGGGGATTTACTCAACCCCGTGGATGGGAACTTACGCCGGCTACATGGGAGGCACTTCCCCCAATCCGCAGGGAGATTATTCCTCCCTGGCCCTTCCTGAAAACAAACGCCCGCAGCCCGATCAATTGTTCGGGAGCTGTCCGGGTTCCCAGCGGCTGGGAGCCGCCAAAACAGGCCCCGTATGGATGATTACCCAGGATGCCAGGCAGTGGGCGGAATGGGGGTTTGACTACGTCAAGATGGACTGGTACCTGATCGACGTGCCCAGCACGGAGAGAATCGCGGCGGATTTGAAAAAAAGCGGCAGGGACATTGTGCTGAGCGTTTCCAATTCCACCCCGTTTGAGATTGCCGGCCCCATCAGCAAAACGGCCAATGTCTGGCGCACGACGGGAGATATAGAAGACCACTGGGGCAGTTTGAAGAAGATCGCTTCCTCCCAGGAGAAATGGCAGCCCTATGCCGGACCGGGGCACTGGAATGATCCGGACATGCTTCAAATCGGCCGCCTGGGCAAGGTCGGAAAGGCGAATACCACATTCTCCCCCACCCGGCTGACTCCGGACGAGCAGTATTTCCAGATGTCCTTCTGGGCCATAATATCCGCCCCCCTGATTATTTCATGCGATCTGGAGCATCTGGACGATTTCACGCGGGGCATCCTGTGCAACCGGGAAGTGATCGCCGTCAACCAGACGTTTCGCGGCCCTTCTGAAAAAGTCCTGTCCCAAGATGATGGAGAAGTATGGATCAAACCGCTGGGGGAAGGCCGTACCGCCGTCGGCTTTTTCAATAAAAGCAATAAAGGCCAGACCATTCATGTCCCCCTTTCCCGCCTCAAGCTGAAGTCTCCGCAAAACGCGCGCGACCTGTGGAAGCAGGAAAACGCCGGCACGGCAAGCCGGGAAATGAAGGTGCGGCTCAATCCCCACGGAGCGGCCCTGTTTCTTCTGGAAGGCAAAAGATAGCCCCATGGTTCTGGAGGAGAGTTCCTCCCTTTCATTCATAAAATCCGCCCCGGCGACCGGAGAAAGATGCGGAACCAAGGCACCGGACAACTGCCGGACGATTTTTCCGCCAGGGTATTCCCCGGACCGGGACGGTCAACTATATACCACTAACTGGGGGGCAATGTATCCAGGGCGGCGTTCAGCGTCATCACGTTGATTACGTTTTCCCCCAGGATGCCGCCCGGAATGAGGTGTTCCGCCACCAATCGCCTTACTTTTTCCAGTGGCAGCTTGCGGGCCGCCGCCACGCGGGCCGCCTGGAATTCCGCCGCTTCCGGGGAAATGCAGGATTCCAGGCCGCTTCCAGAAGCGAACAGGAGATCTGCCGGAACAGGCGTTTCCTGCGGCAGGTTGTGGGCTTTCAGCAGGGCCGCCTTGCGCTCCGCCACCGTCCTGACCAGTTCTCCGGAGGTCCAGGAGAGGTTGCTGGCACCGGAAGGCATGGTGGCGTAGTCCCCGGCGGAGGGCCTGGGCCAGAAGTATCTGGCGGAAGTGAAGGGCTGGGCGATGAGCTCCGAGGCGATGACTTCCCCCCGTTCATTCCGGATCAGGGAGCCGTGCGCCTGATGGGGGAACAGAATCAGGCTGACAAGCGTGACAGCCAGGGGATAAATGCCGCCGGTGACGACGGCCAGCGCCAGAAACAGGCGCAGATTGGGAAATGTCCATTTCATAATGATTCAGCAGGTTGATTTTTAATTGTTCAGGCGAGGTGCAGGGCGGTGACGGCCATGTCGATGAGCTTGATGCCGATGAACGGCGCAATCAGGCCGCCTACCCCGTAAATGAGGATGTTGCGCTTCAGCAGGGAGGCTGCTCCCGCCGGTCGGTAGGAAACCCCCTTCAAGGCCAGTGGAATAAGCGCCACGATAATGAGGGCGTTGAAGATCACCGCGCTGAGGATGGCGCTCTGCGGGGAGTGCAGTCCCATCACGTTCAGGGCGGAAAGCGGCCCCCGGGCCATGCCGTCAGCCACAAAGAGGCCCGCAAACATGGCGGGGATGATGGCGAAGTACTTGGCCACGTCATTGGCGAAGGAGAAGGTGGTCAGCGCGCCGCGGGTGATCAGCATTTGCTTGCCGATTTCCACGATTTCAATCAGCTTGGTCGGGTTGCTGTCCAGGTCTACCATGTTGCCCGCCTCCCGGGCGGCCTGCGTGCCGGTGTTCATCGCCACGCCCACATCGGCCTGGGCCAGGGCGGGAGCGTCGTTGGTGCCGTCCCCGGTCATGGCCACCAGATGGCCTTCCGCCTGTTCTTCACGGATGCGCGCCAGCTTCATTTCCGGCGTGGCTTCCGCAATGAAGTCATCCACTCCGGCCTCCGCCGCAATGGATGCGGCAGTCAGGGCATTGTCCCCTGTCACCATGACGGTGCGGATGCCCATGGCCCGGAGCCGGGCGAAGCGTTCCTTAATGCCGCCCTTGACGATGTCTTTCAGGTAAATGACGCCCAGCACGTCCCTTCCCCGGGCCACTACCAGCGGCGTGCCACCGGCACGCGCGACGTTCTGCACGGTCATTTCCACCTCCTGCGGGAAGGCTCCGCCCTGGTCCTTCACCCACTGCGCCACGCTTTCCGCAGCGCCTTTCCGGATGGAAACGGCCGGCTGGCCGCCGTGCGCCGCAATGTCCACGCCGCTCATGCGGGTGGAAGCGGAGAACGGAACAAAGGTGATGTGGTCCGCGTCCATGTGGCGGCCCCGGATTCCAAATTGCTTTTTGGCCAGCACTACGATGCTGCGCCCTTCCGGCGTTTCATCGGACAGGGAGGCGAGCTGGGCGGCTTCCGCCAGCTGCTGGTCCTCCACGCCGGGCGCAGGCAGGAATTCATTCGCCATGCGGTTGCCGAAGGTGATGGTTCCGGTCTTGTCCAGCATCAGCACATCAATGTCCCCGGCCGCTTCCACGGCACGGCCGGACGTAGCCAGCACGTTCCGGCGCACCAGCCGGTCAATGCCGCTGATGCCGATGGCGCTCAGCAGGCCGCCGATCGTCGTCGGAATCAGGCACACCAGCAGGGAGACCAGAACGGGCAGGGAAATATGGCCGTCCGCCCTGAAGCCCAGCGCCCGGGCGGAATCTTCAATGTATCCGGCCATGGCTGGGAGGGAAAGCACTACGGCAATGAAGACGATGGTCAGCGCCACGAGCAGGATGCCCAGCGCGATTTCATTGGGCGTCTTCTGCCGGCTGGCGCCCTCCACCATGGCGATCATGCGGTCCAGGAAGGTATTGCCCGGTTCCGCCGTGATGCGGATGACGATGCCGTCGCTGATCACGCGGGTGCCCCCCGTTACGGCGCTGCGGTCTCCCCCGCTTTCACGGATGACCGGGGCGGATTCCCCGGTAATGGCGGATTCGTCCACGCTGGCGATGCCTTCAATCACCTCGCCGTCAAGCGGAATGACGTCCCCGGCCTCGCACAGCACTTTTTGCCCCTTGCGCAGCTCGGAAACGGAGACTATTTCCTCCGTCCCCTTGTCCGTCAGCAGACGGGCGTTCACATAGACGCGCATTTTTTTCAGGGCGTCCGCCTGGGCCTTTCCACGGCCTTCCGCCAATGCTTCCGCAAAGTTGGCGAACAGGACGGTGAACCAGAGCCAGAGCGTGACTTGCAGGGTAAAGCCGAAAGGCTGCCCGGCGGCGGCATCCCGGATAAGGACGACCGTGGCAACCAGGGCACCGATGGCCGTGACGAATATCACGAAGTTTTTGGATAAAGCACGCGGGTCAAATTTGCGCAGCGCGTCCCGGAAGGCCGTTTTCAGCATGGCCCCGTTGCACCAGGATTGATTCTTTTTTTCTTCTTTCATCATCGTAAAATCTGGTTTGTTGGTGAATGCTCCTTACAGCATGGTTCCCGAATACAGGAGCAGATGCTCCAGAATGGGCCCCAGGGCCAGGGCCGGGAAGAAGGTGAGGGCGCCTACAATCAGCACCACGGCCACCAGCAGAACCATGAACATCAGGTTGTCCGTCGCCATGGTGCCCTGGGCCGGAGGCGCGGTTTTCTTGGATACCATGCTGCCCGCAATGATCATCACCGGAATGATGGCTCCGAAGCGGGCCAGCAGCATCGCCAGGCCGCCCAGCACGGAATAGAAAGGCGTATCCCCCACAGCCAGGCCGGCAAAGGCGCTGCCGTTGTTCCCGGCCTGGGAACCGAAGCAGTACAGGATTTCCGTCAGCCCGTGGGGTCCGGCATTGCAGATGGATTCACGCCCCACTTCCGTAGCGGCGGCCAGTCCGCTCATAAGCAGGACGGTTATGCCGGGCAGCAGAACGCCCACCATGGACCAGCGCACTTCCCGCGCTTCAATTTTTTTGCCCAGGAATTCGGGAGTACGCCCCACCATCAGCCCGCACAGGAAGACGGTGATCATGGCGAACATCAGCATGCCGTACAGGCCGCAGCCCAGGCCGCCGAAGATCACTTCACCCAGCAGCATGTTGAACAGGGCAATGCCGCCGCCCAGCGGGGACATGCTGCAGTGCATGCAGTTCACGGAACCGTTGGAGGAGGCCGTCGTAGCCACGGACCAGAGGGAGCTGTTCGTCACGCCCAGGCGCACTTCCTTGCCTTCCAGCATTTCCATGCCGGGGAACAGCGGGTTCCCCGTGTGTTCCGCCCACTGGGAAAGCCCGATGGTCGTCACAAGCAGAAGCATCATGGCGCCGAAGATGATCCAGCCCTGCCTTTTTTTCCCGATCATCATGCCGTAGGCGTACGGGCAGGCGCAGCCGATCAGGAGCAGGGAGAGCATTTCAACCATGTTGCTGAACGGCGTGGGGTTTTCAAAGGGGTGCGTGCTGTTGTTCCCGAAGAAGCCGCCGCCGTTCGTCCCAAGCTGCTTGATGGCCACCTGGGAGGCCGCCGGACCGTTGGGAATCACCTGCTCCACGCCGTCCATGCCCGGTACGGTGGCGGGTCCGTCAAAGGACTGCACCACCCCCTGGGAGACCAGCAGAAGCGCGACGACCACGGAAATCGGAATCAGAAAGTACAAGGTACTGCGCGTCAGGTCCGCCCAGAAGTTGCCCAGAGTGGAGGCGCATTTCCTTTTCAGACCGCGGATCAGGGCGGCCATGACGGCAATCCCCGTGGCGGCGCTGACGAAGTTCTGCACGCCCAGCCCGGTCATCTGGACAAAGTAGCTGATGCCTTCCGGCCCTTCGCCGGAGTAGAACTGCCAGTTCGTGTTGGTCATGAAGCTGATGGCCGTATTCAGGGCAATGTCCCACCGCATGTTTTCCGTGCCGGCGGGATTCAGCGGCAGCCATTTCTGGCACAGCAGGGAAAGGAACAGGATGAGGAATCCGGCGGCGTTGAACAGAAGAACGGCCGTCAGATACTTTTTCCAGTCCATTTCGCGGGAGGGGTCCACGCCGGCCACACGGTAGGTGCAGCGCTCCACGGGACCAAGAACCGGGGAAAGCCAGCTCCGCTTTCCCTGTAAAACATTCGCCAGCCACTTCCCGAGCAACGGAGTGAAGGCGACCAGTATGCCTATGAATAGGACAATGATTAACAAGTCGTGTGAGGACATAACGCAACTTTATACATGTTCCGGAAATTCCGGGTAGTTAACAAGGGACTGCCGGACATTAAGAAATTGTTAATTTCCCTTCGGAAGCCCGTTTTTCATGACGCCAGTACGCCGTTAGAATTCCACGCCCAGGCGGAAGCCCACCCAGAACTCGTCCCCGGCGTCCCTGCGGCGCAGCACCGTAGCCGCCTGGGAATAATTGACGGAGCCGGAAAGGGAATAATGTTCCGCAAACCGCCACGTCACGCCCAGGCTCCAGTCAATGCAGTTGGAGCCGTCGTCATAGTCCACGTTATAACCGCCGTTGTACCCGTACCTGGCCATGGGCGTTACCGTCACGTTCTCCACGGGGGACCATTCCAGTTGCACAAAGGCGCTGTAATAGGCTTCAAAATCCTGGTGTTCCACCTTCACCTGGGTTTCCGCCCCCACGGTCAGCCAGTCCGTCACGGCATAGGAGACGGTCAGGGCCGGATTGGCTACGTTGTAGTCCTGCGTGAAATAGAACTGGTGCTCATACCAGGGATTGACGGTCCACTTCCCCAGCTTCCAGGCGTAACCCAGAACCAGGTCCAGCTCGTCATAATTGGAGGAATCCCCCCCGGCGTACCAGGCGCTGAGCGTAAGGTCTTTCCAGGAGATGCTCGGAGCCACTTCCCAGATGCCGCTGCCCGGCAGGCAGTCCAGCCCTTCCGTCACGTATTTGCTGGACCAGCCCGCGGAAAGGGAGAAAGCCCAGTCCGTGTCCGTAGAAGGGATGGCGGCCTCCTGCGCGTTGGCCAGGGAGGGAGAGGAGGGAGAGGCCGTTTCCCCGCCCATGCAGGCGGTTCCTGCCATCATGGCGCAGCCCAGAACTGCGGCCCCTATGTTTTTTGCGGTGTGTGTAATCTTCATAAAGACGTATCGAATACGTCCTGAACCCTACACAGCATATTGACCTTCGTGAAGTTAAGCCATGCCCTGCAACCGTTATGAAAAAATATATTTCCCGGCTTCCACGGGTGGAAGGCCACAGCCTTTCCCGGCCCGCGGAAATGGGAAGAAGATTTATTCAGCTCCGTCCGCCACAATTCTGTACCCCAGGCCGGATTCCGCGCGGATGATGCGGTTTTCCGGATCGGAATCCCCCAGCTTCTGGCGCAGGTGGGCGATGTGCACCCGCAGGTAGTGCGTATCTTCCTCATGCTGGGGGCCCCAGATTTCACGGAGAAGCTGGCGGTGGGTCATCACCTTGCCCTGATGAAGCAGCAGAAGGCGCAGAATGCCGTATTCCTTGGAGGTCAGATGGATTTCCTCCTTCCCCTTCTCCACGCGCCGGGAGCTCAGGTCCACAATGATGGACCCCAGCCGGAATACGGAGGGCTCCCTGTCCGGCCGGTTGCGCCGCAGCATCACGCGCAGGCGCGCCAGCAGTTCCCGGCCGCTGAACGGCTTGGTCAGGTAATCGTCCGCCCCGGCGTCCAGGGCGTCCACCTTCTCATCCTCCCTGTCCCAGGCCGTCAGAATCAGAATGGGAACCTGCGTCCATTCCCGGAGCTGTTTGAGCACTTCCAGGCCGTTGATGTCCGGAAGGCCCAGGTCCAGAATAATGGCGTCCGGCCGTTTCAGAGCGGTCTCGCTCAGGCCGAGCTGCCCGTTTTCACACTCGCGGACATGGTAGCCTGCGCCGGTCAGCGTCAGGTTCAGGAGACGGCGTATCTGCCGTTCGTCATCAATAACCAGGATATCTGCGGGAAGGTCGCTCATAACACGGGGAAGGAAGGTTTATTCTTCAGGAACATGATCATGCTCCACCAGGGGAAGGACAAGACGGAAACAGGTTCCGGCGGGAACGGCAACCAGGGTAACGGCTCCCCGCTGCGCCTCCATGAAACCGCGCACGATGGGAAGCCCCAGGCCCAGGCCGCCGGGCCGCGTCGTCCGGAAACGCTCAAAAATGGTCTCCGCCCGTTCGGGGGGAATGCCCGGCCCCAGGTCATGGACATCCAGCCAGACCTGGCCGCGCACGGGATCGGCGCCGCCCTTCAGCGTCATGGGGGTTCCCGCAGGAGTATGCACGCAGGCATTCAGCAGCAGATTGACCAGCACCTGCTCCATCAAGGAGAAATCCGCCTTCACCAGCGGATAATCCGGCGGCAGGGCGACAGACACGGGATGCTCCCGGCGCGCCTCCCTGGTGGCGGCCAGAGCCCCTTCAATCACGTCCCCCAGGTCGCACCAGTCCAGTTTGGGCTTCAGGGCGCCGGATTCCAGGCGGCTCACGTCCAGCAAATTTTTCACCAGGCGGCGCAGGCGGCGTGCGGCCAGCAGGATTTCCCCATACTCCTCCCGTTCCTCCGGCGCGGACGCGGCGCGCCCGGCCAGCTTCTCACAGCCGCCCTCAATCACGGCCAGAGGCGTCTTGAACTCATGGGAAACGCTGTCCAGCAGGGAGCGGTGCAGTTTTTCGGATTCCTCCATGAGCCGCGTACGCGCCCGTTCCGCCCGCAGTTCTTCACGTTCCAGCGCCATGGCCAGCTGCGCGCCCATGCTTTCCAGCAAATCCTTCTGCCCTGCCGTAAGGCGCTCCCCTTCCTCCGGCCTCACGCCCAGCACGCCCATGCAGCGTTCCCCGGACATCATGGGGAGGTAAAACCCTTCCGCCACCGGGAGCGTATCCGTAAACCTGCCTGCGGGCCGGCGGTGCTCCAGGCACCAGGCAGCCACGCTCCATTCCTTGTCATCCATGGAAAAAGCCCCCCCGGATTCCCAAAGCTTCAGCCTGCGGCCGCTGCCTTCCGGCGTCATGACCGCCAGGCGCACCCCCATGATCTGGCTGATCTGGCCTGCGGCGACGGAAATCAGGGAAGGCACGTCCGAGGCAGACCCAATGGCCCGCGAATACAGGAACAGGGCATTCGTCTTTTTTTCCCGTTCCCGCTCCTCCTGCTCGCGGACCCTCAGGCGGGAAGTGAGCCGCCCCGTGGAGAGAGCCACCAGAAAGAAGAAAAGGCACATCAGGGCATCCTCCAGCCGTTCTATCTTGAACGTCATCACCGGGGGAATGAACAGCAGGTTCCACAACAGGGCGCTCAGCGCAGCGGCCATCAGCATGGCCCAGCGGGAACGGATGAAAAAGCCCAGGCCCACTACTCCCGCCAGATACAGGAAGCCGGGAGCGAAATAACCGGTAAACGCGGAAATCAACAGGCCGATTCCCGTAACGGCCGCCGTCACGCCTGCGGCCAGCCAGTAGTCCCGGCCATATTTTTCCGTTTCCCGGTGCCAGCTCTTCCACCGGTTCCGGACCGGACCGGGAGCGGCGGGAACTACGTAAATGTCAATCTGGTCGCTCCCCTTTACCAGCTTGTCCACCAGGGACATGGGCCGCACCAGCCCCCACAGGTAAGCCTCCTGCGGCTTGCCCACCACAATCTGGCTGACATTTCTCAAAAAGGCCATGCGGAGAAGCGTCTCCGCCAGGTCGGAACCGGGCATCACGATCACTTCCGCACCCAGCCGCCGCGCCAGCTCCAGGTTGGCGTCCAGCCGCTGCTGCTGTTCGGGGGACAGCGGCACGCCCGTATCCACGGAAAGGGCAATCCACGGAGCGTTCAGGGCGTAAGCCATGCGCCGCGTCCAGCGCACCAGCCGGGCGGAAAACGGGCTGGGCCCCACGGCTACCATCAGCCGTTCCCCGCTGCGCCAGATGGAGCGGTCCCCGGAGATGGTGCGCACCTCCGTCAGCTCATGGTCCACCTTCTCCGCCATGATGCGCAGGGCCAGTTCCCGGAGGGCCGTAAGGTTGGACTCCTTGAAAAAATGGTCCAGCGCGGCGGAAGCCTGGGGAGCGCTGTATACCTTCCCTTCCTGAAGACGCGTCCGCAACTGCTCCGGCGTGATGTCCACCAACTGGATGCAGTCCGCCTCCGCCAGCACGGAATCCGGCACGGTTTCCTGTACGGGAGCGGCGGTAATGTCATGAACGGTATCGGAACGGCTTTCCAGATGCTGCACGTTCAGCGTGGTGTAAACGTCTATCCCTGCGGCCAGCAAATCCTCCACATCCTGGTAGCGCTTCCTGTGACGCATTCCGGGAACGTTCGTATGCGCCAGCTCGTCCACCAGAATGAGCTGGGGCTTTACGCGCAGCGCCTCCTCCAGGTCGAACTCCTCCATCTGCACGCCCCGGTAAGCCATTTTCTTCATGGGAAGGCGCGGCAGCCTGCCGATAAGGCGCATCGTATCCTCCCGGCCATGGGATTCCGCCACGCCGATCATGACCTGCACGCCCTTGTCCGCCGCCTGGATGGCGGCCTCCAGCATGGCGTACGTCTTGCCCACTCCCGGCGCCATGCCGAAGAAGATTTTCAGCAGGCCGCGGCCGGGGCGGGATTCCTCCCTCCGGATGGAGGCCAGAATCCTGTCTGCCCGCTGGCTGTCCGAATGCGTTTCTGAAAACATGAAAAAAGGGAACCGTAATGGTATCCGGCTTGAATGTTAGAATTAACCTAATGGAAGACCGTTCAGGGTGCAAATAAAACAGACCAGAAAAAACGTTAAAATTTTATTAAATTCCACCCACCTTCCCCATTTTTGTTTCCATTCTTTCCTCTTTTCGTTATCAAGCATTTTTAAATTTTCCTCTTTCCTTTTCACGATGAACGCCTTCCAGACTATTCTCCGCACCGTCGCCTCTTCCGCAGTCCTGTTTCTCCTGCTCCTGGGAACCGCCCTGGCGCGGGGAGCGGAGGAAGCCGCTTCTGAAAACTTCGACTCCTTTCCGACGGGCAGCTTCACCTCCCTGGAAACCGCTCTGGGAACCATGACGGCGGAAAGCGGGCATGCCGCCATCGCCAGCAACCGCTGTTCCTCCCAGCCCAACTGCATGCGGCTCATCGGCCTGGGCGCCGGGACGAAAAGCACGGCCACGCTGACGCTGCCCGCTCCCCTCGCCGTCAAAAAGACGCTTGCCCTGACCGGGGAACGCTGGACGTCCGACAGCCCCTTTTCCTTCACCATCCACGCCGCGGACAGGGAAGGGAATGAAACACTGGTCGCGGACGGCTCCTCCCTGAAAACGGGCAGCAATCCCATGACCCAGCAGGTGAGGGGCGCCATCCCTTCCGGCACCGCGCGCCTCATCTTCCGCTGCGAGGCCCCCGCCAATAAGGGCGTTCTTTTCGACGATCTGGTCTTTTCCGAATTCAACCCCCTCTCCAGCACCGCGGAAGCATGGCCGGCCATGATCCGCATGGAGGCCAACGGCATCCTCCGCTTTTCCCTGACGGAACTCCCCGCTGCGTATGACGGCATGGCCGTCACGGTGGACATGAGCCCGTCCGACGACCTGGGTGACATTGAAAGCGTTTCCCTTTACACCGGTGACGCGGACGGCATCTATTCCGCGCCCGCCTACGGCAGCAGCGGCCACGGCGCCATGAGCACCACGGGCGTCCTCGCCAGCCCGGCCCAGCCGCCGGCTCCCGTCATGACGTTCCCCGTCACTCCGGGGGTTCTCACGAACGGACGGCAATACTACTTCTGGGTCAGCGTCAAGCTCAAGAACTCCGCCAGCATGGACCACAAGGTGGGCGCCAGAATCACCTCCGTCACCGTGGACGGGCAAACGACTGATGTTGCCGATGGAGTGACGGCCAGGCAGCGGATAGGCTATGCCGTCGCCAAGGCGAACGATCCGGTTTACGGAGGCCCCTTGGAAGGAAAGGCCTCCAGGAAATTCCGCATTCCGGGCATCGTGCGCGCCAGGAACGGGGATCTGGTCTCCGTTTTCGACATCCGCTACGACGGCCGGAACGACATGCAGGCCAACATCGATACGGGATGCAGCCGTTCCACGGACAACGGACGCACCTGGACGCCCGTCAACGTGGCCGTCAACTTCAACCCCACGGGCGATTCCGCCAACGACTACCATTCCGGCTACGGCGTCAGCGACCCCTGCATCCTTCTGGATGAAGTCAACGGTACCCTGTGGGTGGCAGGCATCGCCAGGCACGGGCTGGCCTCCTCCAAGGCCAACGTGGACGTGGAAAGCCTGGAAACCGCCCAGTATGTGGTAGCGTACAGCACGGACAACGGCCGGACATGGGGTTCCGCGGACCCCGGCACGGGGGAGTTCGTAAAAATGAAACCCCGGAGCATCAACAAGGACATCAAGAACAGGGCCTGGAAATCCTTTTTCCAGGGTCCGGGCCACGGCATTACGATGAAGAAGACGGTCAACGGCGTGCGCCCCATTGTCTTTCCTTCCCAGATATGGACGGGCGCCAGTGGCGCGGGAACTCCCCAGTCCTGCATCATTTATTCTCTGGACCGCGGCCAGACCTGGATCAGCGAGGACACCGGCAAATCCGGCACGCCCGGCATCGGAGCCGGCTCCAGCGAATGCGCAGTCACGGAGCTCAGCGACGGGCGCCTGATGCTCAATGCCCGCAATGAAAGCAGGAGCGGGTACCGTAAGGTCTTCACGACGGACGACATGGGGAAGACGTGGACGGCTCATGCCACCAACCTGAAAGCCCTGCCGGAGCCCGCCGCCTGCCAGGCCAGCCAGCTCGCCGTGGAAAACTCCGCGAACATCAGCAGGGCCCTCCTTTTCTCCAACCCTGATAAAACTTCCGCCCCCCGCGCCCGAATGACCCTCAAAGCCTCCTTTGACGAAGGCGCCACATGGCCCTCCAGCCGCCAGGTTCTTTACGATTCCCGCCCCTGCTGCGGCTATTCCGACATCTGTGAAACGGGAGACGGCCACATCGGCGTGCTGTATGAAGGGCTCAACGGGGACGAAAATATCTTCTTCCTGCGCATTCCGTATGATGAATTCCTTCCTTCCCTGGACGTTCCCGCCACCGGGGCGCCCGTCCGCGTGGGACCGGAAGGCGTGACGGCAGCCACGTTCACCGTCTCCAGCGACGATTCCTGGACGGCGTCCTCTTCCGCTGGCTGGATCACCGTCTCTCCCTCTTCCGGCTCCGGAAACGGCTCCGTCACCTACAGCGTGGACCGCTGGGAAGGCGCGGGCGAACGCACCGGAACCATCACGGTTGCCGTTCCTGGCGTCCAGCCGGTCTCCGTCACTGTCATCCAGTCCGGCAGGGCCCCTGCGCTGGCGGTTTCCCCCGCTGCGCTGGCGCTTCCCAAAAACGGGGGAACGGCGGTCTTCTCCGTCACCTGCGACGCCGCCTGGAATGTCTCCAAAACGGCGGACTGGATAAACATCACCGGCATGCAGGGAGCGGATACAGGCAATGGAACCGTATCCATTGCCGCAGAGGCCAATGCCGCGGAAGGCTCCCGTACGGCGCAGCTTTCCTTTTCCTCCTTTGGAACCGTCCGCTCCGCCACCGTGACTCAGCGGGGGCAGAAACGCACGTGGAATGAATGGAAGGAGGATGAAATCACCTCCCGGGACCCGGACACGGACCAGACAGGCCCCAATGATTCCCCGGCCGGGGACGGCATCCCCAACCTGTTGAAATACGCCACAGGACTGGATCCCCTCAAACCCTGCGGTAGCGTCGTGCAGGTCACCGCGGAGGAAGCGGGCGGAGACGCCTGCCTGGTACTGGACTGGCCCGTCAATCCGGAAGCCACCGGAATCAGGCACGCAGTGGAAGCCTCGGAAGACCTCCAGACCTGGACGGAGACGGCGGAAGTGGAAACGGAAGGCAAAAGCTCCGCCACTTTCCGGGATGCCGTGCCCATGAACGCGGAAAGTCCCCGGCGGAGATTCCTGCGCCTGAAAATTTCCCGTGAAGGGGAAAGCCCGCTTTAAGGGCAAAACAAGCACGCGGCACCGGGAATCTTCCGGCAAGGGGAAAAAAGCCTTTTTCCCTCAGCCCATCCTTTTCCGATATTGGAGAAGGAACCGGATGCCATGCCGCCATTTTTTCCGGATGGACTGCACTCCGCACTAAAAGCGGAAAATGCCGGAAACGCACTTGAACCCGGTAAATTCCACTCTTGCCGTGTCCGCGGCCAACCGCAGGAATCCCCTTGTTTTTCTGCGTTCGCAAAAGACCGTCTAACAAATAAAATTAAAAAATCGGAACGTTTTTTCCTTTCTTAATTGACAAACCATGCCCTTTCCTCTTAATGATTTAATGTTTATGAATCCGGTATATTGTCTGCCAGCGGCCCTCTTCACATGCGTGTTGTTGTCGGCAACAGCCGCCTCCCTGCATGCGGAAACAGCGTACAGCACGCCCTGCGGCTACATCCAGACGGATCTGAATGCCAAAACAACGGGCTATCTGGGCCTGGGAGTGCATCCGGAAGCCCTGATGCAGCATACGCTTGAGGAAAACAACATCACCGTTTCCGGCAGCAAAATCACCATCACGGATCCGGACGTCAATTTTACCGACCTGATGGAGACGGATTCCGCCTATGTTCTGGAACTCATTTTCGGAGACGAGGCGATGGCCCTTCCCCTCAACAGGGACGCGTGGAAAAAGGCCGCCCCTTCCTGGACGGCGAATAAAATAACGGTGGATGACAAAAGCGCAGCGGACCTGATTAAAAACAGCAAGCCGGTTTCCTACGTGCTGCGCAAGGCGCGCACCCTGAACGATGTTCTGGGAGGCGACAATACGTTCAGCCTGAAAAGCGGCACTTCCGGCACTGCGGATGCCGTTTATATCTCCACCTCCCCCTCCATCCAGATTCCGGTTTACCACTCCGCTACGGAAAACAAATGGATGCGCCGCGGTTCCCGGGACGACATGGGCCTTCTCCCCGTCTTCAATCATGAACCCCTTAAAATCGTCCGGAAAGCCGGCAATGGCGTGCAGGCCTTCGTTATCGGGGAAGTGGCGCAGAAGCACCAGAGGCTCCAGCTCTCCCAGGAAAGCACGCTCCTTCATACGGGGCTGCCTGTTCCCCAGACGCTTCTCAGCACCTCCCTCCACACCGCCCTGCCCGATCCTTCCAGTGACGTGGTTTACGTGCCTCTCACACCCGGCGGCCCTCTGGAGCCCTGTTATTATGATTCTTCCTCCGGACAGTGGAAAAACAGGGACACGGGTGAAAACGTATCCTCCACGGCGGTGGAAGGCATCCTGAACATCCTTTCCGGCACCAGGCTTCCCGCTTACACAACTGTCCAGACCAATACATTACCTACTCCTCAATAACAACTTAACAAGTGATACCATGATGAAACATTCCTTCCTGCTGTACGCAGCCGCCGGACTGATGATCGCGGGAGCAGCCTCTGCCACTACGCTCACCGTTTACAATGAAGACGAATATGGGACTGCCCCTATTACGCCCATTCTTGACGCCTCCGGCCATTCCCTGCAAAACGGCTCCGCCATGCTCGGATACCTTCAAGACAGTACCTGGTCTTTCGACCTGGTTGACGGCAAGATTGCATGGTCCAAAAACAGCACGCCCGCAGGCCAGTTGAGCTACAGCCAAATGGCGGAAATCAGGCAAAGCTTCACCACCAGCCTTTCCGACACCTCTCCGGAATATCCCGGCGCCATCACCAATGGCGGCCAGTTTTCACTTTCCGGCACGCTGGCCTCCGGTCTGGAAGGAAAGCCCATTGTCCTCCTGGTCAACAACGACGATTCCCCCGGCGAATTCTCCATGTTTACGTTCCGGAACGTGGATACGGGCGAACTGGCCAAGTACCCGGGAGTGGTGGGGAACGACATGACGTTTTTCTTCGGGTCGCAGGCGGATGCCATTACCGAGGGTTATGAGTGGTATGCCATCCCTCTCTTTAACGACAACTTCAATCTGGTTCCCGAACCCGCCACCGCTACACTGAGCCTCCTCGGCCTGGCAGCGCTGATGATGCGCAGACGGCGCTAAAAGAGCTAGCTTTCACCACCGTTAAAGCCTCCGCACGGGAATGCCTGTGCGGAGGCTTTTTTGCAGGCGGACGGCAGCCGCACTCCAGGCCCTCCTTCATCACATCCCTCCGCCGGAGGAGCGCCGCGAGCCTCTGCGGCAACCGATTCATCATGCGGCTGGCAGCCGCACTGGTTTTCAGAAAATGCGCCCGCTGGCGCCCAGGTTCATCTTTAGTTGGCGCAAGGGCTTGCGGCGCTCCAACCAGGCTCCAAACGGCATTGCGGCAAATAAAACGCCCCGCGCACTCCGAAGAGCGGCGGGGCGTCTGTTCAAGCGGTGGAAACCGCAGGAGTTACTTTTTAACGGGGATGATGTCCAGCTCCGCTACAGCGGCGTAATCCCGTCCCTGCGTCTCACTGAGGGCGGAGAAGCGGAAATAGCGCGCCTTGACGGGCGCCTGGAACTTCACTTCCTGAAGGTCCGCGCTGTCCGGGAAGGCGCCCTTGGCGGCAGGCTGCCACTTCTCTCCGTCCGCGCTCACTTCCACGGAATAATCCTTCACGCGGCCGTTGCTGCTGCCGTCCTGGCGGGGCAGGTAGGTAATGCCGGAGAACTCCCGCTCCTTGCCCAGGTCCACGGCCAGCACGTGCGGGTGCTTGGTCACGGTCTTGTTGTATTCGGAGTGCCAGAAGGTGCCGGGATCCCCGTCAATGGCGAACTCGGCGTCCGCCTCGCCCTGCTCCTGGCTGGTCACGCTCTTGACCGTGTATTTGTCCGTACGGGTCAGCATGGTCATGTCCAGCTGGGCCGCGGGCACGCGGATTTCACCCTTGTAGGACTTGGAGGTGACGGGACGCATGAAGAAGGACAGCGGGTAGGGCTTGTTGGCCTTGATGATGTCCCTGCTCATGGGGCCGGGACCGCAGGAGGCGCCTCCCAGGCCGCGCGTGGCGGAGGAGAGAACCAGCACGGTCTTGTCCGTCGTCTTCGGCAGCTCCACAGGGTGGTTCGCCAGAATCAGGTCCGTGGTGGTGTACGGAAGGGCGGAGAAGGCAAACGGGGCGCCCACGGAGCCGAAGAGCAGGCCCTGCCCCTTGTCATCCGTGACGGCCACCCAGCGGGTGTCTTCATGATTGCCGCAATCCTGCGGCCTGCCGTACGGGAAGAAGGAATCCCGGGCCGTCGTCTTGTACACGCCCAGAGGCATGCCGCTCTTGCGGTCCGCATAGTTTTCCTCCGGCCCGCGGCCGTAATAGGTCACGTTGCCCATGTTCGCCGGCAACTGGAGCTCATACCCCAGGCGCAGCAGCTCCAGGGGATTGCCGCGCGGCAGCAGCACGGACTGGCAGACGACGGTTCCATCCGGGTAGATGGTCCATTCCAGATTGTTGATGAAATGGGTGTTCGTGTCGTTCAGGGGCTGCTTTTTGGGCGTGATGGAGGTCTTGGTGTCGCCATAGCCGCTGATGTTTTCAGCCTGCTTGCCGCTTACCTTGACGGACTGCTTGACGGTGACGCTGCTGCCGTTGTCCACGGCTTCATAGCTGAGCAGTTCATGCTTCAGTTCACGGAGGCCGTTGGCCATGCTCTTGGCCATGACGCCCGGCTCATTGCTGGAAGCGGCGCGCAGGGCGTTCACCGCCATGGGCGTCTTGAACAGGGGCTTGCCGTTCACCGTGAACTGGGCCAGTTCTCCGGTAGCCGCGTCAAACTGCACGGAGAAATCCTTGCCGGACACGGTGTGCTTGTCCGCGCTGAGGGTTACCTTGCCGGAAGGAGCCTTGAACATGGGCAGGTCTCCCTGCACGGGAAGCTGGAGCTGGTCAAAAGCCAGTTCATAGCCCTTCCCGGCCCAGTCCTTGTCCTTCTTCAGCTTGTAGCCGATGCGCAGGGCGTATTCCGCTCCCGGCTTCCGGTTCTTCAGCTGCGGGATGTCCGGCACGGGCACCACGATCTTTTCCCGGGGACCGGCCGGAGGCGTATCCAGCTTGCCTTCCGCGACCACGTTCCCGTTCTCCGTCAGGGTCCAGGTGATGTCATACGGGGTCAGGTCCGTGAAGAAGTTCTTGTTGAAGATGGAAATCCTGCCATCGTCCGTCAGGGACGTGGAGATGTTCTGATAGACGTGCTTCACTTCAAAGTAACCCGGTTCCGGCGTGCGGTCCGCCAGGATGGTGCCATTGAACACGAACTGACCGCTGTTGGGATGGTCGTTGAAGTCGCCGCCGTAGGCGAGCATCTTCTCCCCGTTCGGCAGGGTCTTGTACAGGCCCTGGTCTACCCAGTCCCAGATGGCGCCGCCCATGATGCGGTCGGAGGACTCGATGGCCTCCCAGTAATCCGCCAGGTTGCCCATGGCGTTCATCATGTTGTGCGCGTACTCTGAAATGTAGTAGGGTTTCGGGAAGTTCTTGTTGGCCGCCATGGAGCGCGTCCAGTCCACGGAGGGGTACTGGTTGGAACCCAGGTCCACGATGTCGTTGTTGCGCTCATAGTGGGTGGGGCGGGACATGTCCCTGGCCTTTACGATCTTTTCCGCGCTGCGGAAATTCTGGCCGGGCCCTGCCTCATTCCCCAGGGACCACATGATCACGCTGGGGTGGTTCTTGTTGCGCTCCACCATCGCCATGATGCGGTCCACGTGGGCCGGCATCCATTCGATGGGATGGGAAAGGGACTCCTTGCCGTAATAGTAGCCGTGGGACTCGATGTTGGCCTCGTCCTGCACGTAAATGCCGTACTTGTCGCAGAGGTAGTAGAAATAGGGGTCCGCGGGATAATGGGAGCAGCGCACATGGTTGATATTGGCGCGCTTCATCATCTGCACTTCCTCCTCCATCTGTTCCGGAGTCACGTAGTGCCCGGTTTCCGGATGGCTTTCATGGCGGTTCACGCCCTTCACCTTGACCGGCTGGCCGTTCACCAGGAACACGCTGTCCTTGATCACCACGTTGCGGAAGCCCACGCGGGAGGAAACCATTTCCTCCGTCTTGCCGTCACGCTTCAGCGTCAGCACCAGGGTGTACAGGTTGGGATCCTCCGCGGACCACAGGCGGGGCTTGGCGTAAATGCCCAGCAGGGAAGTTTTGAAATCCTTCATGCCGGTAAGACGCAGGGGCTTTTCCAGCACGCCGTCATACGGCGCGTCCTTGGGCTTGACGGGCTCCACCAGCTTGCCGCCGGCATCATACAGGGCCATGGAAACCGTGCAGCCGTCCAGCTTTTCCGTCGCGGGAAACAGGTTGCGCACGTCCACGTCCACCTGGAGACGCCAGTCCCCGTTCATGGTGCCGGGCTTGGCATGGTCAATGTTCAGGGCCCAGTCCCGCTGGTCCACCGGGTTGGTCTGCGCGAAAAAGTCGCGGATATGGACCTTCGGCAGCGCAAAAATGGAAACGTTGCGGAAAATGCCGGACAGGCGGAACATGTCCTGGCATTCCAGGTACGCGCCGTCTGAATGGCGGTACACCTCCGCGGCCACCACGTTTTCACCTTTCTTGAGATAGGGGCTGATGTCAAAGCGGGCCGGATTGCGGGAATCCTTGGAAAAGCCCACGTACTGCCCGTTGATCCAAAGGTAGAAGAAGGAATCCACGCCGTCGAACTGCATGTACACCTCCCTGCCGTCCCAGTCCGCGGGCACTTCAAAGGTGCGGCGGTAGGAGCCTACGGGGTTCCGCTCCTTGTAGGACGTGTAATTCTTGTTGGAGGGCTCCTTCATCACATACGGCCAGGAGCGTTCAAAAGGATACGGCTGGTTGGAATAAATGGGGGTGCCGTAGCCCTGCGTCTGCCAGGAGGCGGGCACCTTGATTTCCTTCCAGTCCTTCACGTCGTAATCCGGCTTGTAAAAATCGGCCGGGCGGCTCTGGGGATCCTTGGCCCAGTGGAACTTCCACTGTCCGTTCAGGGACTTGCGCCACTTGCTGTTTTCAGGCAGCACTTTCAGGGCGGACTGCAAATCGCTGAAAGACGCAAAAAAGGCCGTGGGGGCCTCCTTGTTCAAATGCAGGTTCTGTTCCTGTTCCCATTCCAGCCCTGTGGGGGCGGGCGCGGGGGAGGAATCGCCCGGGGCTCCCAGGCCGCACATGGCGGAGCCTACCGCCAGCGCGGTACAGGATAAAAGCCAGGATCTGGTCGTTCTCATGAAGTAAGTATGTGTCAACGTTGGTATGCAAAAACGGATTGTCCTGTTACATACGAATCCGCAATTCTAATTCTAACAGCAAACTTCACCTTTGCAAGCTGCCGTTGCGTTTATGGACCGCCTGCGGAGAACGCAGCCGTTAAAAAGTATGCTTTAACTGGAGGACGCCCACGCACTGCATGGATTCCTGCTGCGTGTACTCCTTGGTGATGTAGTGCAGGCCGAACAGCAGTTCCGTGCGCTTGTACCGGAGGCCGAAGCCGTAACCCCATTCCCCCACCACGGGATACTTGTTCACGTACTCCGGAGAGGAGCGGAACACCGTGCCGTCCAGGTACAGGTCATGGGCCACGGCGCGCACGGCGGCGTGAAGATAGCCGTAATACCCCCAGTTGGCGACGTTCGTCCTGTTGTAAACGAAGGGCGGCGCGGCGCTGGTGGCCCCGCGGATGCTGTTTTCCGGAGACGTATTGCCCAGATTGTAGCCGAAGCGGAAGGACATGCCGCCGCCCGCCTGCACCTTTACCGTGCCGGCGTCCGCGTGCCAGTACGCCAGGGCGTCCGTTTCAAAGCCGGAACTGTAGCGCTTTTCCAGGCCGCGCAGGCGGTAGTAGCGCTTGAAAAACAGATTGGCCGTCATCTCTCCGGGGAGCTGGTTGGACCAGCCGGGCCATTGTTCCATGCCCCACAGCTTATGAATGAAATGCTGGGAGCCTTTCGCCAGGGAATTCGTGCCCGTGGTGCCCAATTGCAGCTCCAGGGAATTGGCCCTGTCTTCATTCTTGACCAGGGAGGTCAGGCCCAGCGTCAGGTTGCCCACGTAGGGATGCTGGTTATAAATGGGGTAGGTAGCCTTCTGCTCCGGAGTGTACATGAGCTGGGTCAGGTCCAGCCCCCACTGCTGGCGGAGGTTGGGGGAACCGTTCATGCCCATGAACCGCCGCCAGGAAGCGGAAGCGTTCGTGCCCCCCAGCACTGTTCCCAGCATGCCGGAAAAGGAGTGGCTCCGGGATGTGGTGCCGGACATCCAGGCAAAGCGGACGCCGTTGGTATAATTATCGTCATCTCCCACGAACATGTCGTTTTCCAGATGGAAACTGATGACAGGGCCCTCCTGCGGCGCTTCTATCTGCTGGGTTCCTGCCTGAAGGGAAACCGCCGACAACAGGCCGGCGCACATGCACAAAGCCGTACATTTCATGCGCGGCAGTTTGTGCGTTTCACTTCCGCGTGGCAAGGAAAAATCAGGCATGCCCTGTGTTTGCACTTTTCAAAACCGGGAAATATCCACAGACTTCCCCTGCCCTGCCAGGGTTTTTACGCCATGATTATTGACACGCACTGCCATCTGGCTTCCGCGCAATTTGACCAGTCCCGCCGGGAAGCCTATGTGGAGCATGCCCTCCGGGAAGGCATCGACCGCATGATTACGCTGGGAGCCCGCCCGGATGACTGGGAGGCGAACACGGCGTGGGCGCGCCAGTTCCCGGGCGTGGTCTTTTGCGCGCTGGGCATCCATCCGGACGACGCCCATGAAGCGCCGGAGGGCTGGGCGGACCGTCTTTCCCGCATGGCGCAGGATATCCCCCTGGCCGCCATCGGGGAAACGGGGCTGGACTACTTCCACGGAGCCCCCCGGGGCTGGGAGCCTGACAGCTTCCGACGCCTTCAGCAGAACCTGCTGGAACAGCACTTTGACCTGGCGGCGCGCCTGGGCCTCAACATTGTCCTGCACACGCGGGACCGGAAAGGGTCCGGAAGCTTTGAAGACGCCCTGGCGATTGCCCGGAATCACGCGGGCCGCGTGCGCCCCGTGTTCCACTGCTTCATCGGAGACACGGCCCAGGCCGCTCGAATTTTTGACGAACTGGACGGCATGGTCTCCTTCACCGGGGTGGCCACCTTTAAAAACGCCCCCGTGGTGGCGGAAACCGCGCGCTGGTGCCCGGAAGACCGCATCATGCTGGAAACGGACTCCCCCTACCTCAGCCCCGAACCCCTCCGGGGCCGCATGAACGAACCCGCCCACCTCATACATACGGCCCGTTTCATCGCCGCTTCCAGAGGCATGGAACTGGATGAGCTGGCCCGCGCAACGACGCAAAATGCGGAAACCTTTTATAATATGGACAAGGGCTGAAAAAAAATCCCGGCAATCCGCGCTAGCGCCTTGAAACCGAAATCATAAATTAGTATGAACAGGGCACACATGAAAGCGCCATTCATTTTTACCTGCGCCTGCGCTGCCGCGCTGGTGCTCCCCTTCTCTTCCTGCTCCACCCAGAATTCCTCCACAGCCGGCTATGACACTGCGGAACCGGCCAGCGGCGAAATCCCGCCGTGGATTGCGGAAAGCTCTGATCCCGCTTATGAATCCGGCCATTACAGCCCGGTGAAGAGCTCCTCCAGCTCTTCCAGTTACGCCTATAATCCGCCCGCCAAGCCTTCCGTCAGCAAGAAATCCCCCACGCGGAAAACCACGGCCAGCAGCAAATCCTCCCGCAGCACGAGCGCCAGAAAGAGCACCACGCGCAAGCCCGCTCCCAAGGCACGCACCTACACCGTGAAAAAGGGCGATACGCTGGGAGCCATCGCCCGCAGGAACGGCACCTCCGTCAAGGCGCTGAAGAGAGCCAACGGCCTCAAGTCCGACATGATTCACATCAACCAGAAGCTCACGATTCCGCGTTCCAAGTAATCCGGGGGGCCCTTCCCGGTTTCACCGCTTATGAAGCATCTCTTTCTTCTGGCCGTCCTCCCCGTGGTTCTCATGGGGTGGTCGTCCTGCACCCACTCCGGCAAGGGCCATACGGCCCTGCCGGATCCGCGCGCTGTGGACAAATCCGTCCCGGAATACAAAAACCCCTTCCATCCCTCCACGTATGCCCACTTCGTAGCCCGCAAGGACTACCGGAAAACGTATGACGTCTACAAGGATGACACCCTGCTGAACCGCAAGCCGAAGAAATCCCGTAAAATCTTCGTCTGCCTGGACGAGCAGAGGGGCCAGTACCTGGTGGACGGCCTGATCGCCATGGACTTTCCCCTCTCCTCCGGCGTCAAGGCCTACCCGACCAAAACGGGAGACTACACCGTCATCTCCAAAAAGGAAGACCACGCCTCCAACCTTTACGGCAAGATGTATGATGCGGAAGGCAAATGCATCAACTACAACGCCGAATCCACGGACCCCGTTCCGGAGGGAGGCCGCTTTGACGGTTCCCCCATGCCCTACTGGCAGCGGCTTACCAATGCGGGCCTGGGGCTGCATGTGGGGAAGGTACGGCGCCACCCCATCTCCCATGGCTGCGTGCGCCTGCCGCGGAACGTTGCGGAAATTCTCTACAAGCAAACCAGCGTAGGAACGCCCGTCACCATCCAGAGAACGCCCCTGCCCGTGCCGGAAGCTCAGAAAGCCCCTGCCGTACAGTAACAAACAGACAGAATCCTGCTACAGCAAAAACGACTTTTACCGGACAGTCTTTTTCAAATATATTTCTAAAAAATTCTCTTCTTTTAATGGATCGCGATTGATCCATCTGCCGTCAGCGGGATTGTAATAGCGATAGTTGTAATAGACCAGAGCCAATTTGCCATCGTTTATTTCGCTGGACCACTGCATCGGCTGGACGAAGCTGCCTGTACTTCCGAATGTCCCATAGGAGAGTAGTCATAGGCCATTCCCATAGTTCCCTGTCCGTTGAATACCTCCGTGACGTTCTTGGCAAAGTCCGTTCCGTAGCAATAGAAGACATTGTCCTGCACCAGGACCAGAGGACGTACGTTCCGATTGTTGAGCATATCCAATGCCGCTAGTTGCAATAACCACGGTACAGATAACGTTCATGGCTAATGACCATTCCGTCTCTGGTCACTTTCTTCATGTAGCGGCGTCCCATGGAGTTGTACCCGCATTCCACTACTATGCGTCGCCCTCGCTGGTGAAGCTTACCGCACGGTTGGCTGCGTTGTACACAGCTGTCCACACGCCCGTTGCAGTCTTGATCAATGTTTTTTGGTTGCCTGAAGCGTCATATTGCAGCACAAAGGGCGTTTCCCCACTTTCTTCCATGCGGGTGTACTGGTTGAGTTCGTTGACCACGTAAGTGAGTTCTTCCGCTATTTCCCGCGCCGTCTTGCGATTGCCGATGTTGACGTGACTGTTCCCAAGGCGGCTCTAGTGAGTTCACTTCTGGCATCATAAGTGAAGCTGTCGGCGCGGACGTTTCTGTTCCACGTAGTTAATAACTACATTCCTCGATGGCAGTAGTTTCTTCTTTCGGCTTCTTAATTTAATGGAAAGGATATTCTGTTTATCCACACAACACCCCTTAATTTGGATGGCGAGTGTAATAGAACTATTCCTCTATTTCATCATTATATAATTTAAATAGATAAAATTCAATATATCCTACCATTAATCCAACCGCTCCTGACAATATAAAAAAATAATGATGTTCATCGCATAAGATACGGTCCAGCATAGCGCCCATAACGAGTCCGATAATCAGTCCTAAAAAACAAGCTACCAGTTGATTTATTTCACTAGAGAAAATACGCAAGATTACCCAGCCAATTACAGCCAATACAAATGTTACTGGAAATGAAAATACAATCATTGAAAATCCAGCCATGACGGCATGGTGAAAATTAGATAAACACATGGAATGTCCGGCGCCAATAAGCCAAGGAGCAACCCCGCAAATTAATATGATATGAATTATGTTGTATATTAGTTGCATTGAGAATCATTAAGTAACATATTCCAACCAATATCAGAACCTCCTTCCGGAAGTCCCAAAAAAGGAATAAAGCCTCGGCTGGCATAACAAGTCACATGGGCTTTTAGCCTACAGTTGTTTCTTTCTGAACAACACGAGACGTCTTGACACTGCTTTTCAGCATTTCATCCGGCGTAGCTATAAGAAGCACCTTCCAATATTAAATTAGCCATTAAATCTAATTGATAGTTATTTCATATTCTTCCATAAGGAATTAACGGAATATCCATGAAATTATAACTCCACAAATTGGAAATAAATAAAAGATAATGAATAAAATTTTTGATTTTTCATATATGACGAAAATATTAAAGAAAGATATCATCCATATTAGAATCCCGAGTGACACTGTTAGCAACGTATCATAATTACATCCTATTTTTCTCGGAAGAAAATAATACATCACCGGAACAATCAATATCATGAAAATAATATAGTTTACAATAGAATTGCCCATTTTTCCTTTCTTATCTTGAGAAAGGATATCAAATGTTACAATTTTTTTTACTGCTTTTTTTGCGTTTCGTTTATGTTCTATTTCTTCCATACCATATAGCTCTATAAGACCAATCCACACAATTATTAATAAACATATTGTATGGAGGAGGGTTTTCCATATCCTGTTGCACTCCCCGAAGCATATTCATATCTTCTACAGGAGAGGATGGAATAGTTTCTGGATTAGTTAGATTCAAACCATCGGAAGATTCAATATGACCATTTCCTATAACAAACGATCCTAATAATATTTTTATGATTATTATCTCCCCTAATTTTAGAGCATATAATGGATTCCGGGGTTCTACCCATTTTTGCGCCAACCATCCCGTTAGCCTATCAGTAGGATTCAAACCATAATCAAACGTCTTAACCCCTACTTTACACCATTTCCCGTCTTTGTTCTTCTCCCAAAGATCAACAGCTACACCTATATGCAAGGTAAATGTCATGTCGGATAATTGATCAGGTAAAATCTGTGAAATGTATCTTTCATTTCCATTTAAGTCATTAAAAATATATGGAGAATTTTTAACAAAACCATAAAGATTCCATCCACCTTCTTCAGCGATGGGATCACGATTGACCCACCTGCCCTCTGCAGGATTGTAATAACGGTAATTGTAGTAGACCAGGGCGAGTTCTTCGTCATTCATCTCGCTGGACCACTGCACGGACGGGACGAGGCTGCCTGAGCCGGACATGATCCTATAAAGAATAATAATAAGCTACCGCAATTAAAAAATACGGAACTGTTTACTCTAGTCTTGTTTCATGGATCTTCTCTGTTTTTCATCTGAGCAATTTTCTGAATATCAAAAGCTAGAATCTTTTGGAAATCTTACAGCAAGACTATTATTCATAATTCCGTTTTTAAATATAAATTACATATTTAATATTAAATAAATAATCGAATACACAAAACCTGAAAAAGCCATTCCTAAAAGAAAAAAATGTACTTGCTTTAATCGTCTGTAAGACATATTTCCTCGGATAGCAATTACAAGATAAAGTTCATCTGGATTCCAATGTGCGTTTATCTTACAAAGAACGTATACAACTATAGCCACACAGGACATCAATAATAACGTGTACACAGAACTTAGGAATATAGCGATCACAACGCATCCGCCAGATTGGTACAGAGCTAACAGAATGAGTGCACATAAAACAATGAGAAATAAAGAACCTATAATTTCAGCACTGATTTTGTATTTTCTAACTATATTCTGAATTTCTCTCCTTTTATGAAACTTTTCTTCTTGCTTTGTCTTTGATGTTAATAAACACATCAAAAAGGACGAAATAAGAACCCAAAGTATAGAAGACATAAATCTACATTTTTAGTTCAAGGCAGGCCATGGCCTAGATGGCAAAAGTGGCGAAGTGGGGGGAATCGTACGGGTAGATAAACGCTCTGCAGTTCCCTCAACAGAAGTTTTCTCCCCAACAATAACTTGAATCGTTCAATCTTCCATATTATCTAAATCCGATGAAATATCCCAGGATTGAATTATCTCTTTTGCCACTGCTTTATTAGTTATTTTAAGAGTATACATGGTAAATTCTTCTTTAACATAATATATCCACATATGATTATTGGTTTGGATTAAAACAGCCTGTTCATATTGAAGTTTAGTTACTGATTTTAATTTTCCATATTTTTTAAGTATCCTAATCTTATTTTGAAATTCAATAAATTTAGTAACACACCTTTGATTTTTTGCAAGAACTTATACGAATTTTTGGAAACTTTTCATTACACTTACTCCTGGAATGATAGCACCAGAAACCGCTGTAGCATCTACAGAAACCCAATCAATATCATCAGCAGGTTTTCCCTCTATAATATTAGGAGTAACTTGAATTCCAATATCAACAGCAGCAGAAATTACTGCAGACACTAGACGATCAAAAAATAATCCGCCCTGTCAATATTTTTTATAGGATCGTTTCCCACGAACGCATACAAATTCCATCCTCCTTCTTCAGCGATGGGATCGCGATTGATCCACCTGCCGTCTGCAGGATTATAATAACGGTAGTTGTAATAGACCAGGGCCAATTCGCGATCGTGCATCTCGCCGGACCACTGGACGAGCTGGACGAGGCTGCCCGTACTGATCACGGCCCCATAGGGAGAGTAATCGCAAGCCGCTGCAACAGCTCCCTGTGTGTCGAACACATCCGTCACATTCTTGTTGAAGTCCGTTCCATAGCAGTAAAGAGAGGCGGCCTGCACCAGGGCCAGGGGACGCGTGGCCACCGGTTCCAGAGGATCCCACAACAGTGTCCGAAGCACGTTCCGGTTGTCCAGCATATCCTGCGCCGCTAGTTACAGGTAGCTACGGTCATTCTATTATAAGGATTTTTAGGGGATCCACATTTTTTATGATTTTTTGTTATCTTTTATACAATTGTTCTGGTACTATTATATCATATGGAAAATGTTCCGATTCAATTCTCTTCCTGTGTTCTTTGTAATACGCTAGCTTCTTATAAAACAAGTCTGAAAACATTTTTTCATGATTATTTCAATTGGAAGCAGATTTATTTTTGATTTTCTTCAAAACATCTATTATTCTGAAACACTCAATGACTATAATAAGATAAGAAAAAATTAATGTTGTATATGATATTAAAAGTTCATTCGAAAAGTTTCCCCATAATAGATTTATACCATGATACATTGTTGACAAAACTCCAATTATTCCAGAGATCAGAAATAAATAAATTGTAAGTTTGATAATTGAAAAAGGGAAGTTATTAAATGAAAAATTAAGAGTATTTTTTTTGATCCAAACAAGGATTCTTAAAAATAGGATTACAAAAATACATCCACAAACTAATTCGAAATATTCATATCCAGTTAAAGGAGATTCAGGGTAAATCATAATAAAGATTACTAATTATATCGTGTTCATTATTTAGACCATATTTTTTTATTTTCATTAAAAGATTTGTTAGCGATTTCTTCAGTTTGATCTATAACAAATGGAATTTTCAAAGTAGCGGCAATCTTAACATACCCCGTTGCATCTAAAGTTAAAGATATTGGTTTTGCATTCAAAGTTAACCCAGCACTTATCTTAAAATCAATAGAATAAGATGCTTGTATATAAGATGATAATGTAATACCCGCATCAATTCTATGAGACAATCCTAATAATTCTTCCCGATAGGATGTTGAAGTTTTACCATTACAATTGTCAATTTTAAGTATTTTTTCATTACTTAATCCAGCAACCATAGTTCGTAAAGAATATTCAATATCAGACAGAATAGGCAACCATTTTTGTTTAATTTTAAGTCCTATGCCTACACCTATACCAACATCTGTTCGTAATTTTGCTTCAATGCATACACAATTTTTCTTTTTTTCTATTGATATACTTCCCTCAATAATAAGAAGAATGGGTATGTAACCCGCAGGGATAGTCATTGTGTAGCCAAATTCGTTAGTTTCTTTTCCGAGATAATCAATAGAGAATACCACTTCATTATCAACAAACCCATACAAATTCCATCCGCCTTCTTCAGCGATAGGATCCCTGTTAATCCACCTGCCGTCTGCAAGATTATAATAACGATAGTTGTAATAGACCAGAGCCAATTTGCCATCGTTCATCTCGCTGGACCACTGTACGGGTTGGACGAGGTTGCCTGTGCTGCCAACTATCCCATAGGGCGAGTAGTCGTAAGCCGCCGCAATAGCTCCCTGCCCATTGAAGATCTCTGCGACGTTCTTGTTGAAGTCAACGCCATAGCAGTAAAGGGTATTAACGGTAACACTTCATCACCCCGGATAAAAGACACCTTTTTGTAAACAGTTTCTATAATGTTGTTAGCCCATGAATTGTATTAGCCGAAAATGATAGAAGGAAGAGAAAAGAAAGATCGGACTACTCAGGGGAGAAGAGAAATGCCGGATTCGATTTTATTCATCATAATCTTCTATATTTCATCACAGAAATCAAAAAAACTGGATATTAATATTTTATATTCTTGAGAGGAAATATATTTTTTAGACGATTCTCTTTGATCTTCAGATTTATTTCCATTCTCTTTACCATAAGACTCTGGAAATGCAAATGAGTCATAGTCATAATATTTTTCGAAAGATTTTCTCCATTTGTTTTTATTTTCTTTGACGTAAAGAAAATATTCATTCTCCCATCCATCAAAACCTTGATGTGATAAATTCTGTTTTTCTAGCCATATTGTAAAACATATTGCTAATAGTAACGCATGGTGGGAATCAGCAATTTTAGAATTGTCAATACATGATAAGAGATTGTGTATTTCATAAAATTCAGACAAGGAATTTTTCTTAAAAAACATGCATTTATCTTGATTATCGGCGTTAATATTAAAAGATGGCCTACTTTTAATTTCAAATTTTGGAAACCTCAGTCCTTTAAATATTTTAGACATATATACTTGCAAAGCATTATTCCACCCCTCATTTATTAAAAAATAAGTATATATATCTGATTTTTTTTCAAGAACTGATTGAAACAATCCTTTCTGTTCAGATTTTTTAAGAATATTATCATATTCGATAAATATTTTCATCAAATCGTTATAGCATCGTTCTCTTATAAATGAATTTTTTATTAAATTCATCTTAAGAAAATCAACTTTGGTAAATAGAAAAAGAAGACTGTTCTTTTTCCAAAAGCTCCTTATCCAAAGATCATATTTATTATCTTTTTCGCACTTGACACACGTTTCTTCTGATTTTCTAATTTCTGCATTCGCTTTAGTAGCGATAACGCCGGATATCATTAATATAATTATAAGGATTTTCATTTTCTAAAGTTATTTTTACAATACAAAACAATGAGACCGCAGAAATTTCTATTTCTTCAATACTATTTTAGCATTGCGCAATAAATCATTTACGGATTTCTCCATGGTATCTTTAAGAACTTCTGGGAATTGTTCTGATATTTCTACTCTGTTCAATAATCTAATCATGAGATCTTTATTGCTTGTAGCTGATCCTTTTGACTCCGCCCATTTATATTCTTTTTTGTCATTTTTAATTTCACACTTACAGAACTTAGCGCTTATGGAAATTTCAATATAATCAATAGTCATTCCGGCAGAAGTACCAATTTCTGTAAATATATTAAAAGCTTTTTTAAATTTATTAACGCTACTGCATGCTCTGTCCAACATTTTCAATAATTTTATATGCTTTTTAATTTTATCGGAAGCTTTGTTCTTGATGGAATCTTGAAAAGCTGATTTTATTGCACCTTCCGGATCTTGTATCGTAATACTATTTCTAGCTAGAGTGTATAATACTATGGAAAAAGCAAGATCTTTATGTTTTTTCAAATTTTGTTCTGAGCATTCAGCCTCTAACCCTAATCTATCAAATTGGGCGATAATGTTATTACATAAAAAATTGTAAATATTAATTCCCCCTTCTTCAGCGATGGGATCGCGATTGATCCACCTGCCGTCAGCGGGATTGTAATAACGGTAATTGTAGTAGACCAGGACGAGTTCTTCGTCATTCATCTCGCTGGACCATTGGACGGGCTGGGCTAGGTTGCCTGTGCTGCCAACTATCCCATAGGGCGAGTAGTCGTAAGTTGCCGCAACAGCTCCCTCTCTATCAAAAACTTCCGTCACATTCTTGTTGAAGTCCCATCCATAGCAGTAAAGAGAGGCGTCCTGCACCAGGGCCAGGGGACGCGTGGCCACCGGTTCCAGAGGATCCCACAACAGTGTCCGAAGCACGTTCCGGTTGTCCAGCATGTCCAACGCCGCTAGTTGCAGGTAGCCGCGGTACAGGTAGCGTTCATGGCTGGCGACCGTCCCGTTGACGGTGACTTTCTTCATGTAGCGGCGTCCCTGGTAGTCGTAGCCGCATTCCACCACCGTACTGCCGTCCCGGCTGGTGAAGCTCACCGCGCGGTTGGCCGCGTTGTAGACTACTGTCCAAATGCCCGTCGAGGTTTTGATGAGGGTCTGGTTGCCCGAGGCGTCGTACGTCGGCACGAAAGGCGCCTCCGCGTTTTCTTCGATGCTTGTGTACTGGTTAAGCTCGTTGGCCGCGTAGGTGAGTTCCTCGGCCAGTTCCCGCGCCGTCTTGCGGTTGCCGATGTTGTCGTAGCTGTAACCGTAGGGGGCTGTTCCCAGAGTAGCCCCGGTGAGTTCGTTTCTGCCGTTGTAGCTGAAGCTGTCAGTACGAGTTGCTTCGGTTCCCCGCTGCTGGGTGCGGGTGACCGGGCGTCCCAATGCGTCGTAGCTCTGGCTGCGGGTGACCAGCGCGGTTTCCCCCAGACGGCAGCTTATGGCCACTGCCAGGTCGCGGTGTTCTTCATAGGCAAGTTCCCGGACGATTCCGTTGGGCATCGCGAGGCTGGAGGGCAGGCTGCTTCCCGCCAGGTAGCCGTAGGCGAAGGTTTGTTCTTCTCCTCCGTGCACGATTCCGGCGCCGGCAAGCCGCCCGTCGGCTGCGTAGCCCTGGCTTGCTTCCTGGAGGACGTCGGTTCCCTGCTTCAAGGCGTAGCCGCAGGAGCGGCCGTAAGTGTCGTAATTTTCCTGGATCTGGCAGGAGGCGCCTCCTATGGTGATGCTATCGGTGTCCGGTTCGTTGTAGGGGGTGTAAGTGATGGTGCGAGAGCCTGAGGCGTCCGTGACCCGGGTCAGCTGGTTGAGGCAGTTGTAGGCGTACTGGATGCCGGGCGTGGAGTCGCTGTAGGAGACGGAGGTGTTGACCCCTTTCTTCAGGTTGTAGCCCCAGGTGGTGACCACCCCCCGCGCGTCCGTGAGCGTGGATCTGAGGTTCAGGGCATTGTAGGCGGTGTCTTCATGGGTGCCGTCCGCGTAGGTTTTGCGGGTGACGAGGCCTGTGGCTTCATCATAGCTCCAGGTGGTGACGTCTCCGTCCGTGCGTCCCGTGGGGTCGGTGGTGATGTCGCCCGCGTCCTCCCGGAAGGTGGTAAGGCTGACCATTCTGTCGGCTTCGTCGTAGCCGAAGAGCAGGGGCTGGATGGCCGTACCCCATTCGGCAGTCTTTCGGCCCCGGAGGTCGTAGCCGTAGCAGGCCGTGTTCCCGAGGGCGTTGGTGACGGCGGAAGGCTGGTCAAACCAGGGATCGTAGGCGGTAGAAGCCGTGTTGCCCGCCGCGTCGGTAACGGAAACAGTGCGCCCGGCGATGTCGGTACGTGTCGTAATGGTGTTGCCCCGTCCGTCCGTGTTAGTGTAGATGATGCCGGTTTCCGCATAGGCTCGGGTCTGCGTGGAAGTAATACCCGCGTGGTCCGTCTGCGACGTGGTGAACCCGTCGATGACGGTAGCGGTGGCCGTGATGTCGGAGGTTGGTACGGTGCTTTTTTGCGTCCGCAGGGCGCCTGTTCCGTATTCGCTCCACTGTGTGGATATATTTCCTCTGGGACCGATGAAGACGGTTTTGCTTTCCAGCGTGGACGAGAGGGAGGAAACCAGCGTCTTCTGCGTTTCGTCATAGGTGCCGCTCTGGCCGTTGTTCCTGGTCGCCGTGACGACGCGGTAGACGCCGTCCTGCGCCTGTTCCACACCGTAGCTCCACGTGGTGATGCGCGAGTTGGACACGGTGGACGGATCGGCAAGCTTCCAGGTTTCCTTGACCTTATTGCCGAAGTCGTCGTATTCCCACAGGGTCGGCGCCATCGTCGTAGCTGCGGTTTCCGCATCTGTCTGTTCCTTGGTCAGCTGTCCCTTGGCGTTATAGGTGTTCCTCGTGTAAATGACTCCCCCGATGGTGTTGGGCCGGCCCGTGCGCAGAATTTCCCCGGCACCGTTGACGACGCTGCGCTGCAGTTCGGTTTCCGTTTCCCCGGAGACGGCTTTCGTGAAGGTCCGAACGCCGTCGGCAACCAAGTCGAGGGAATAGATGACATGCCGCTGTCCCGTGCCGGATTCTTCCAGGACCGTTCCGTCCGGGGAGTTGCGCGTGATGAACGTGGCTCCGGAGGGAGTGGTTTGCGTCGTCGTCAGACCGTCTTCGCTGTAGGCGTAGGCGGTGACCCGGCCCAGGACGTCCGTAGAGGAAGTTATCCTCCCCAGCAAGTCGTACTCCGTGCTTTCGCTGGTAGTCATCGCTCCCATGTCTTGACGCGTAGAGAGGATGCGCCCCGCCGCATCCAGGGTGTAGGTGGTGATGATTTCCGGCGTGATGACGGTTTCCCCTTCCATCACGGCGGAGCGGGTCGTTTCCACCAGTTGCCGGCCCGTGCCGTAGGCGTAGTCCGTCCTGATGCCGTTTTCATCAATTTCCCACAACAGGCGCCCGTCGCACATCAGCTCGCGCTCCGTTATTCGGCCATTGCCCGCCGTCCGCTTCACCCACCTGTTCTGCGTGTCAAATTCATAGGAGGCGCTGTCCGTGAGCGTCCATTCCCCGCCGGTGAGCAGGGCGTAGCTTTCTTCCCTGACGCGCTGCCCTTCCGCCGTGATCCAGGTCGTGGTGCGCGTGCTCTGTCCCGGCACGGTTTCCCCGTTGAGGCGCGTTTCCACCGTTTCCGTGTAGAGGGCGCCGTGCTCCGTCGTGGCCGCGTAGTCGTGCCAGGTTTGCACGCCGGTGAGGTCCCGGGTCATCCGGGTGCGTCCGCGGGCGTAGACGTCGGGCGCGCCGGCCAGCCATTGTTCCGTGGCCGTCAGGCGCGTTCCCGTCACACCTAACCCCGTGACCCTCTTTTCCGTCCTTTTGACGTGGTTGGCCGTCGTGTACTTGTAGGCCGTGGTGGTCAGCGTCTTGATGTGCCCTTCCAGTGGAAGCAGGTCTACCGTTTCCGTGGCAGGTTCGTCGTTGAAGTCGGCTTCTCCCGAATAGGCATAGGTGTAGCGCGTGATGCGCCTTCCGCTTTCCGCCCACGGTTCGTCGCGGGAGAGCAGGCGGCCGTAGAGGTCATACGCGTAATGAATTTGGCTGCCGTCGGGAGCCGTTTCCGTCTTGAGCCGTCCGCACTGGTCGTAGGCGTATTGCGTGGTTTGCGCTTCCGGGCTTTGATAGCCTTCCACTTGAGTGAGCAGCAGGTCGCCTACGTCCGTGGTCTGGTAGATGGAACAGGTGCGCTCTGCCACGATACCTCCTTTGGAGGTTTCCGTCACCAGCTGCCAGACCGAGTCTTCCGGTTCCAGCTCCGTGCGCGTGCGGATGGTCGTGACGGCGTCTTCCCCCGTTCCCCTCCGCATGTTCCATGCCAGGCCGTTTTTCCACCAGGTGACGGTATGGGGCTGCCTGGCCGGCGTTTGCTCCGTGACGGTGAATTGGCCGTCCGTAGACAGGGAGAGGACAAATGTTTTAAAGGGTGTTCCGGTAACGGTATAAAATCCCTGTTCGTCCGTTCCGGTGATTTGGCCGGGGGTATAGAGAGCGATGGTGTAACCCGTGGAGGTGACGTTTTCCACGTTGAGCAGGCCGTCCCACAGGTTCCAGATTTGCCTCAGCGAGCCGTCTTCGGCATGCTTGACGTCCAGATAGGAAGACGCGTTGGAGATGACCTGCTTGTCGGTGGTGGTGTAGGAGAGGAGCGTTCCTGTTTCCGCCGAGAAGAGGTATTGGCTGCCGTCTTCCACGATCCAGCGAAGGCAGGATTGTCCTTCCACCGTGGCCAGCGCCGCACGCCCTCCGCCCGACGTGTCCACGCCAACGGGCAGCACGGACCCGTTCATATAGCAGCGCATGGCAATCACCCGGTCCCCCTGCACCAGATTGAACCGCACTCCGGGTACAATGCCCCCTTCGGGCACGTCCAGACGGCTGTTCAACGGATGGTTGTAGGCCAGTGAGGAGGGGCTTTCCAGGCCGGAGACAGTTTCCTCACTCCTCAATTCCACCCGGCCCGCAGGAATCCCTCCCAGCCCCCTGAATGTTCCGAAGTTGCAGGACCAGTACATCAGGGTGGCCGTGCTTTCCGCACTCACACTGCACCCTGCGGAGGAGTAGTTTCCCAGCGTGCTATTCCCCACCGCGGAGCCCGACCGGGCCAGCGACGGGGAAGGCGGCGTTCCGCCGCTGTTATCACACGTGTCTCCCTCGCACGGGCACTTCTCGGGCTCCTCCTTGCCTCCCGGCTCCGTCGGCACGACGTCGATGCTGTAGTTGCAGATGGAGACGTTGTCTTTTTCAGGCTTGTAGTCGATGTTGGTCTGGTTGACTTCCCAAATGTAGGAGCCGGAGGGCAGCTGCGCCCCGCCGGTCCCCGTGTGGTATTTATGGCCGCCCTGCTTGCCCGCCGTCTGCGAGTCTTTCTTCAGGTTCACCTGCGCCACCACGCTGCCGCTGGAATCCTTCACTTCCAGGCTTCCCCAGTCGTCCACCCCCAGGAAGAGCGAACAGGTGCCGTAGAGCTTTTTACCGTCCGCTCCTTCCGGAATGGTAAAGTAACCGTGAGCACTGTGTCCATCCGCCGACGTACTGGGCGGTCCCACGGTAATTTCATCGTGTTCGTGGATTTCCTCGAACGGTAGCGGATCGGGCTCCGGAACGGCGCGCATGCCACGCGGCATGGGTTTGGCCGTAGAGCCGAAGTACCATTTGCGGTAAGCGGGGATGGAAGAAGGGGTGCCGGCAGAAGAAGTAGTTGGAGTATTCATAAGGCATCAAGGGATTGAAATTGATGAATGAAGAGAGCAATCCTCCATGATCATTTTCCCAGTAGCATGATCCAGATCCAGTGTCAATAAAGTTTATTTGAGAATTTCTGTTTGCCTATGAAACATAATGAATTTTTTCCATCAAAAAATAATATAATAATTCTTACGCTCAGTACCTTCCTGTTACAGACATCAATATTATCTATTTGTTAGAAAAAATCCACAATAGGATGTCATTCTTGCTTGGCGCCAGTCAAATTCCTGTAAAAAATGTCTCTCCCATGGAGAAAGAATGGTTGATGATTCAGTAGTTTGTCTTTTCGAATTTGTCGCAACTTCTGAAAACCTTTAAACAAAAAATACATCTTTTCCGAAGTTTTTCTATGAAAACGGGAGGAGAAAGATTGCCCTCCATCCGTAGAACCCTTACAATTTTTGTCATGCCTGTATCTCCGGCGCGCATTCTGGAAGATTTGTCCCCCTTCTACCGGCAGGAAGAATTTCCCGTGCTTCTGCACCAGTGTGAAACGTGGGCGGAAAGCCGCCCGTTGGAGGGATGCCGTGTGATTGACGCCTCCCCCGTATTCCGGAATACCTGCGCCAAATACGCCGCCCTGCTGGCGGCGGGAGCGGAGTTGACGGCAGCAGTCTCTCCGGTGATGCCCCACGATCCGGAAACGGTCGCGCTGCTGGATCGGTATGGAATACCCGTGGTGGAGGCGGAACGGGCGGACGGACTCTATGACGTGGTGATGGACTGCGCCGGGGCGCTCAGCCATGTTCCCAGCCGCTGCGGGTATGTGGAACTGACCCGGTCCGGAGCGCAGCATTATACGCGCTGCACACAGCCCGTGTGGATGGTGGACGCCGGAAAAATCAAGCAGATAGAAACCTGCCTGGGAACCGGGGAAAGCTTTTTCCGCGCGCTGGAAGCGCTGGGAATTGAGAGTGGCCCGGGACGGACCCTGGTAGTCATCGGGTACGGAAAAGTGGGCCGCGGAATCGTTCTGCACGCGCTCAGGCGGGGCTTGAACGTTATCGTGGCGGATGTGGAGGAAAAACCTCTCCCTCTGTCCTCCGCCTCATTCGTGCGCGCAACGGATGGAGAAGCTCTCACCAATGCAGTCAGGCATGCCTTCTGCGCCGTCACGGCCACAGGGCGGCGGCATGCCCTGTCAGGAGTGATTGACCCCGCTGTGACCCGCTCCTCCGGCGTTCTGCTGGCCAATATGGGCGTGGAGGACGAATGGGGGCCGGAGATCCCGAAGAACCGCCTGCTGAACGGAGGCCGCCCCCTTAATTTCATTCTGCCGGACCCTACGCAAATGTGCTACATAGACCCTCCCCTGGCGCTCCATAATCTGGGCGCCGTGGAGCTTGCCGCAGGCCGCGCCATGCCGGGCATTTTTCCGCCGCCTCCGGAAATGGAGGAAGCTTTCCTTTCCCTGATCCGCTCCCGCGGTTCCCTGCCGCCGGACATGCTGGACTGGATTTCCTGACTTATCATCTTGTCTTTGCAGGAATGAAGGAGTATCGTACAGAGTACGGCTGGGGACTTCGCGTTCCCTGGCCGGCCTGACGCTTCATTGACTTCGCAACTCATGAATACTTATTATTCCTACCGCAGCTACCGGCTGGGAGGGAGACTCCTCGGCACCCTGGGGTGCGGCCTGGCCTGGGCATTCTTCGGGTCCGGATGGTGGAGCTTTCTCCTCGGCGCTCTTCTCTTGTTTCTGTGGCTTCCCGTCATTCTGGGGAGACCTTATTTTCTCACAATCACTTCCTCCTCCATCTCCTGGGGCAACAGCATTTCACGCAAGGAAATTCCATGGGAACTGATTGAGCGCATAGGATGTACGCCCGATCATGAATCTGAACCCGGACTGATGATTGAACTGAAAGACGGCCGTATTCTGGATGTGGAATCCTCCTGCTTCGGTTCCCTGCCTCCCGTACGGGAAGCCATTCTGCAAGCCTCCGGTTCCTATCCTTTCCATCTTGCTCCGGATTTATTCGCCGATCCGGGGTTGTTGAGCGAATGACGCGGCGGAGCCTCCTTAGACCCGCTGCGGCACTCCGTGCCTTCCCTTGCGCCTGAACCGCACGTTCCCGGCGCCGGAAGGTGTTTATACGCGTTTTTTCCGGTGCCATGCCGGCACGCCTGTTTTTTTATCCCTCCCCCGGAAATCACCGTCCGGTTTATTGCCGACGGTGGAAAATGAAAAATGTTCCACGTAGAACATTCATGTGAATAACCCAGTCATCACTTTCATTTTCAATCAATAAAAAACAGGCGCCGTGACAGCACGGCGCCTGTTCTCGTATGAATGATTTTGTACTATCAAAATCAGTTGGGAGATCTCATTGGCATGAGCACGTACAGGAACTCATCACCTATCTTCAATACGCCCGGGCTCATTTCATCAATGAGGTTCAACGTAATGATCGTATCCCCGGCCATCGTCTTCAGGGGAGCCATGAAGAAATCCGGGTTGAAGGAAATGGAAAGCGGCCTTCCGGCATAAGTGATCGTCATGGATTCATGAGCTTCACCCACGCCTTCCGCGC
>OGYM01000197.1_pt1 | contig 44646 bp, 44 predicted proteins | sample 1576491 | NCBI WGS metagenome assembly OGYM01 (sample SAMEA3541515, study PRJEB24748) | human gut metagenome | biome: human gut; feature: human-associated habitat; material: faeces | place: China | collected 2012 | reverse complement strand
TCAGCATGGCCCGCTCGATGGACCCGAACTCCGCCGGCAGCCAGTTCTTCATCATGCACCAGGATGCCCCGCATCTGGACGGCAGCTACGCCGCCTTTGGCCATGTTGTGAACGGCATTGAGGTCGTCGATGAGATCGCCAACGTTGCCACCGACTGGAACGACAAGCCCCGCACGCCGGTTGTCATGGAAAAGGTCGAGATCGTCTGACAGTAATAAAGAGAGCTATGCCCACGGGCATAGCTCCTTTTTATTATAAGGCTTCCCCTGAGGGGAAGGGCGTTTGATTTCAAATCACATAATCATTCCCCGGCTGGCTGGTGTTCACCAGGTCCGCCAGAGTGATACCGTCGAAATAGTCGTTGATCATCGTATTCAGCTTGCGCCACATCGGCAGGGTGCGGCACTCGGCCATGCGGCGGCACTCCACGGGGTTCTGCTCCAGGCAGGCCACCGGGGCCAGGCTGCCCTCGCTCAGGCGCAGGATGCTGCCGACGGTGTACTCCTCGGGCGCTTTGGTCAGGCGGTAGCCGCCGGACTTGCCGCGCAGACCGGTCAGGTAGCGCTCCCTGACAAGGCTCTTCACGATGGCCTCCAGATACTTTTCGGAAATTTCCTGCCGTGCGGCGATCTCCTTCAGGGGGATATAGCCGTCGTGCTGGTGCTCGGCAATATCGATCATAACACGCAGCGCATAACGGCCCTTCGTTGAAATCATCATAGTGGTATGCTCCTTACTGTTCTTATAACCTATTATACAGGTTGGTAAATAGGATGGCAACACCTTTTTGCAAAATAATTTTGGAAAATTCCCTATTACCCTATTGACAAACGGGGAAATATGTTGTACAATCCTATCAACCTACAAGAAAGGTATGAATTGATATGCGAAAGGGATTTGTGCCATACGCGCGATGTCGCCGTCACGAGCTGTAAAACCGCAACTGATTTACAAATAAACAGAAATGACGATGGAGGAAACTACCATGAGCAAGATTTATACTTCCGCAGACCAGCTGATCGGCCACACCCCGCTGCTGGAGCTCACCCATATTGAAAACGCCGAGAACCTTGAGGCAAAAATTCTCGCTAAGCTGGAATATTTCAACCCCGCCGGTTCCGTCAAGGACCGTATCGCCAGGGCCATGATCGACGACGCCGAGGCCACCGGCAAGCTGAAGCCTGGCTCCGTCATCATCGAGCCGACCTCCGGCAACACCGGCATCGGCCTCGCCTCCGTCGCAGCTGCGCGCGGATACAGAATAATCATCGTCATGCCCGACACCATGTCGGTCGAACGCCGTCAGCTGATGAAGGCTTTCGGCGCGGAGCTGGTGCTCACCGAGGGCGCAAAGGGCATGAAGGGCGCAATAGCCAAGGCCGACGAGCTGGCGAAGGAGATCCCGAACAGCTTCGTGCCCGGCCAGTTCGTCAATCCTGCGAACCCCAAGGCGCACTATCTGACCACCGGCCCTGAGATCGTCGCCGATACCGACGGCGCGGTTGATTACTTCGTGGCCGGCGTCGGCACCGGCGGCACGATCACCGGCGTCGGCAAGTACCTCAAGGAGAAAGTGCCCGGCGTGAAGGTCGTCGCGGTGGAGCCTGCGACTTCCGCGGTGCTGTCCACCGGCGTCGCCGGAGCGCACAAGATACAGGGCATCGGCGCGGGCTTCGTGCCGGACGTGCTGGATACCAAGGTGTATGACGAGATAATCCCCGTCGCCAACGAGGACGCGTTCGCGGTCGGCAAGCTCATCGGCAAGACCGAGGGCGTGCTGGTCGGCATATCCTCCGGCGCGGCTGTCTGGGCAGCGATAGAGCTTGCAAAGCGTTCGGAGAACGAGGGCAAGAACATAGTCGTCCTCCTGCCCGATACCGGCGACCGCTACCTCTCCACCCCGCTGTTCGCGGACTGATATAAATGAGAATACTTGTTGCAATGAGCGGCGGCGTTGATTCCAGCGTCGCCGCCCTGCTCCTGAAAAGCGCCGGAAACGAGTGCATCGGCTGCACGATGAAGCTGTACTCAAACGAGGACGCGGGCATATCCAAGGGGCACACCTGCTGCTCGCTCGACGATGTCGAGGACGCGCGCAGCGTGGCGTACCGGCTCGGCATGCCGTACTACGTCTTTAATTTTTCGGACGATTTTCGGGAAAAAGTCATCGACCGCTTTGCCGCGCAATACTGCATGGGCATGACCCCGAACCCCTGCATCGACTGCAACCGCCGCATGAAGTTTGCAAAGCTCTTTGACCGCGCGGACATCCTCCGGTGCAGCCATATAGCGACCGGACACTATGCCCGCATCGAGCGCAGCGGCGAGAAATATCTGCTGAAAAAGGCGCTCGACCCGTCGAAGGATCAGAGCTACGTGCTGTACGCGATGACGCAGGCGCAGCTTGCGAGGACGCTGTTCCCGCTGGGCGAGCTGAACAAGAGAGAGACGCGCCAACTTGCGGAGCGCGGCGGATTCATCAACGCGCAGAAGCCAGACAGTCAGGACATCTGCTTCGCTCCGGACGGCGACTACGCGAAAATAATCGAGCTGCATACCGGAAAGAAGTCCGAGTCCGGCGACTTTGTGGACGCGGAGGGGCATGTCCTCGGCCGTCACGCCGGAGTGATACGCTATACGATAGGCCAGCATCGCGGGCTTGGTCTGTCGCTGCCGGAAAAGCGCTTTGTCACGGCGATAGATCCGGTGAAGAACACCGTAACTCTCGGCGCAGAGTCGGAGCTGTACAGGCGCGATGCGCGGGCGGCGGAGTTCAACTGGATATCCGGCGAGACGCCGGACGCGCCGGTGCGCTGCCGCGTGAAGATACGCTACCGCCAGACGGAGCAGTGGGCGTGGGTCACGCCGCGAGGCGATTCCGAGGCAGAGATATTGTTTGACGAGCCGCAGCGCGCGATAACGCCGGGTCAGGCGGCGGTGCTGTACGACGGGGACACCGTCCTCGGCGGCGGGGTCATTCAGGTTAGGAGCTGAAACTATGATATCAACACGCGGCAGATATTCGCTGCGCATTATGCTCGACCTTGCGGAGCGGCCTCAGGGCGGCTATACGCCGATGAAGGAGGTCGCCGCACGGCAGGAGATATCGCTGAAATATATAGAGAAGATAGTGCCGCTGCTGACAAAGGCCGGATTTATTGAGGGCGTCCACGGCAAGGGCGGCGGATACCGGCTGTGCCGCGCGCCGGAGGATATCACGGCCGGAGAAGTGCTGCGCGCGACGGAAGGCGAGCTTGCGCCGGTGTCGTGCCTCGAATGCGGCGCGAAGCCGTGCAGCCGTGCTGCATACTGCAAAACATTGCCGATGTGGAAGGAATATTACCGGCTCACGAACGAGTATTTTGACAACATAAGCCTCGCGGATCTGCTCGGAAACGAAGCGCCTGGGGACTATGTGATCTGAACGGGCGCGTAAGCCTTGGATTTACAATATTTTTTCAAAATTTTTATTGACAAATCACTATGCGCATAGTAATATTTCGCCCGTGGACAACGGCGTCCATCGGAAGGGCTCGTCCTTCTCCGATGGACGTTTTTGATTTTGCCTGTATTCTGTACGAACGGAGGAACACGGCATGACCGACAGCTATGAAAGCCCCCTTTGCAGCCGCTACGCGGGTAAAAAAATGCAGCAGATATTCTCTGCCGACAATAAGTTTTCGACCTGGCGCAGACTGTGGCTCGCGCTCGCGGAGAGCGAGCAGGAGCTGGGGCTGAACATCACCGACGAACAGCTTGACGAGATGCGCGCGCACCTGACCGACATCGACTATGAGCTTGCGGCGAAGAAGGAGCACGAGCTGCGCCACGACGTTATGGCGCATATCCATACCTTCGGCGCGGCCTGCCCGAAGGCGATGCCGATAATCCATCTCGGCGCGACGAGCTGCTATGTCGGCGACAACACGGATATCATTCTCCAGCGGCAGGCCTTTGCCGAAATACGCGCGGGGCTTCTGCGCGCGATCGCCGCTCTCGCGGATTTTGCGGAGAAATACAAGGCGCTGCCGACGCTGGCCTATACGCATTTTCAGGCCGCCCAGCCGACGACACTCGGCAAGCGCGCGGCGCTGTGGATGCAGGATCTGATGCTCGATCTTGAGCAGCTGGATTTCGCGGCAGGGAACCTCAAGCTCCTCGGATGCCGCGGCACGACCGGCACCGCGGCGAGCTTCCTCGCGCTGTTCGACGGCGACGGGGAGAAGGTCAAAAAGCTCGAAGCGCTCATCGCGGAGAAGATGGGCTTCTCCGACGTCTATGCCGTCAGCGGCCAGACATACACGCGCAAGGTGGATTTCTTCACGCTGTCGGTGCTCTCGGGCATCGCGCAGAGCGCGATGAAGTTTACGAACGACGTCCGCCTGATGGCGCATATGAAGGAGCTGGACGAGCCGTTCGAGTCGAAGCAGGTCGGCTCCTCCGCCATGGCCTACAAGCGAAACCCCATGCGCTGCGAGCGCATCTCGGCGCTGGCTCGCTACGTGATAGCCGACGCGCAGAACCCTGCCATGACCGCGGGCGCGCAGTGGCTGGAGCGCACGCTGGACGATTCCGCCAACCGCCGCATAAGCATTCCGGAGGCGTTTCTCGCCGTGGACGGCATACTCACGCTGTACGCCAACATCGTCGTCGGCCTGACCGTCTACCCGAAGGTGATAGAGAAGCATCTGAATGCGGAGCTGCCGTTTATGGCGACGGAGAACATTCTCATGTACTGCGTCAGAAAGGGCGGCGACCGGCAGGAGCTGCATGAGGCGATACGGAAGCACTCCGTCGCGGCGGGACTCGCCGTGAAGCAGGAGGGAGCGGACAACGATCTGCTCGAGCGCATCGCTGCCGATCCCGTGTTCAAGCTCACGCGGGAAGAAATTCAGGGCATAATATCCGAGGGACACTTCACCGGCATGGCCGAGGAGCAGACCAAGGAATATTTGAAGGCCGTCCGCGCCGTGCTCGACGCGAACCGCGATGTCATCGCCGCGGAGCCTGCGGCGGAGATAAATATATAAAAATCAGGAGGACGCAAAAATGTTAACAGCCGTTGTAGGTATCAACTGGGGCGATGAGGGCAAGGGCCGCATGGTCGATCTGCTCAGCGCCGATTATGATATAGTCTGCCGCTATCAGGGCGGCAACAACGCGGGACACACCGTTATAAATGACCACGGTAAAATCGTCCTGAACCTGCTTCCCTCCGGCATTTCCCGTGAGGGCACAGTAAATGTCATGGGCAACGGCATGGTCATCGACCTTGAGCATCTTGTCCATGAGATACAGTCCCTGCGCGAGAAGGGCATCCATATCGGCCCGGACAATCTGAAAATCAGCGACAAAGCGGTAATCTGCCTGCCTTGGCACAAGATGCAGGACATCATGGAGGAAGATCGCTTAAAGGATAAGAAGTTTGGCTCCACCCGCCGCGGCATCGGCCCCGTCTACGCAGATAAGTATATGAAAAAGGCAGTCAGAATGGGCGACCTGTTTGCCCCCGACAAGCTGCCGGAGAAGGTTGCCGACCTTACCGAGTGGAAAAATCTCACCGTCCGCGGCTACGGCCATGAGCCGGTCAAGGCCGAGGATATCCTCGCGTGGCTGCACGAGTTCGGCGATCCCATCAAGCCCTACATCACCGACGTTTCCGACTATCTCTATGACGCAGCCACGGCAGGGGAGAACATCATGTTCGAGGCTCAGCTCGGCGCGCTGCGTGATATCGAGTTCGGCATCTACCCCTACACCTCCTCATCCTGCACCCTAGCGGGCTACGCCACGATCGGCGCCGGTATCCCCGGACTGAAGCTCGATAAGACCATCGGCATTATGAAGGCATACTCTTCCTGCGTCGGCGAGGGTCCGTTCACGGTCGAGATGTTCGGCGACGAGGCCGAGGCTCTGCGCCGTGCAGGCGGCGAATACGGCGCGGCGACCGGCAGACCCAGAAGAGTCGGCGCGTTCGATATCCCCGCCTCCCGCTACGGCGTGCGTATGCACGGTGCCGACTGCATCGCCCTGACGAAGATGGACGTGCTGTCCTACATGGACAAGATCCCCGTCTGCGTCGCGTATGACATCAACGGCGAGATAACCGAGAAGTTCCCCGTAGGCGAGCGCCTGAACGCCGCGAAGCCCGTGTTTGAGTACATGGAAGGCTTCGGCGATATCTCCGGCTGCCGCAAGCCCGAGGATCTGCCCAAGGCCGCGATGGATTATATCCGCTATCTTGAAGCCGCCGTCGGCTGCAAGATAAAGTATGTCTCCGTCGGCGCTGGCAGAGACGAATACGTCGAACTGTAAATTACAATAAAACACCGTGAGAGCAAATTTCGCTCTCGCGGTGTTTTTGCGTTTTGATATGAAAAGCCCGCATCGCAGAAGCGATGCGGGCTCTGTTTGGCAATAAGATAAGTAAAAAATTACTTGATCTCGACGGTTGCGCCGACGGCCTCGAGCTGAGCCTTGAGAGCCTCTGCGTCTTCCTTGGAGATGCCTTCCTTGATCTTGGCAGGAACGCCTTCGACCATTGCCTTTGCCTCTGCGAGGCCGAGGCCGGTGATGCCGCGGACTTCCTTGATGACCTTGATCTTCTCTGCGCCGAAAGCGGTCATGACGACGTCGAACTCGGTCTTCTCTTCGACGGCTGCTGCGGCTGCGCCGGCTGCGGGAGCGGCGACTGCTGCTGCGGAGACACCGAAGGTGTCCTCAAGTGCGTGGACGAGCTCGCTGAGCTCAAGAACGGAGAGACCCTTGATCTCTTCGATCATAGCAGTGATTTTTTCACTCATTGTAATTTCCTCCATTAAAATCTTTGTGTGCTGCGGAATTATTCAGCAGCTTCGGCAGCGGGAGCTTCAACAGAGCCGCCCTTCTGCTCAAGAATCTGACCGAGGCAAACGGCCAGGCCGGTGATAGGCGCGATCATGGTGCCCAGAACCTTCGCATACAGAGCGTCCTTGGAGGGCAGCTCTGCCATCTCTGCGATCTCAGCATCACTGAGGACCTTGCCCTCCATGAAGGCGGCCTTGATGTTGAAACGCTCGCCCAGCTTCTTGCTGTAGTCGTTGAGGATGCGGAAGGGAGCGATGGGATCATTCTCCGCGGTTGCCAGAGAGGTGGTGCCGTTGAGGACGTGATCGAGTTCGTTCATCCCCAGCTTGTCCAGAGCCTTTCTGGTCAGGGTGTTCTTGACGACGGTGTAGTCAACAGCGTCCTTGCGCAGCTCGGTACGCAGTGCGGTGTCCTCAGAAACGGTGATTCCCTTGTAATCAACGAGGACGCCTGCGCTGGCGTTCTTGATACGCTCGGCGAGCGCTTCCACTATCGCCTGCTTTTCGCTAAGAACCTTTGCGTTTGGCATGTGTGTTTTTCACCTCCACACGAATGATGGTCACGCTCATAAAGAAAACCCTTGCATCCTAAGACGCAAAGGCACATAACAATCAAATAAAATTGTTGATGTCCTCGGCAGGATTTACGGCTAAGGCCACCTGCTGTCTCCGGAGCGCCCCAATATAATACTATACGGAATCGGCGCTGTCAAGCATTTTTTGCTGATTTTCCGCTGTTTTATGACGGGGTATCAAATGCGCTGCCGCGGGAAATACTAACTCCGCGTCCATAAACAGGACAGATAGGAGACAGTATGCAGGGAAAAGTCGAAATTTGCGGAGTAAACACCGCGCGGCTGCCGGTGCTGAAAGGCGCCGAGACCCGCGCCCTGCTGGAAAAGGCTCACGCCGGAGACCGATCTGCGCGCGAGGAGCTTATTTCCGGCAACCTCCGGCTGGTATTGTCGGTGGTGCAGAAGTTCGCCGGACGCGGCGAGAGCATGGACGACCTGTTTCAGGTCGGGTGCATCGGGCTTATAAAGGCGATCGACTGCTTTGACCTGAACCAGAACGTCCAGTTTTCAACCTACGGCGTGCCGATGATCGCGGGCGAGCTGCGCCGCTTCCTACGCGACCACAGCGCGATCCGTGTGTCGCGCTCGATGCGCGATACGGCGTATCGGGTCTTGCAGGTCAAGGAGAAGCTCATCGCCGAAAACGGGCGGGAGCCGGACGTCGAGACGATAGCCAAGGCGCTTGGCATCAAACGCGAGGAGGTCGTGTTCGCGATGGATGCGATATGTGATCCGGTGTCGCTCTACGAACCGGTGTTCAGTGACGTCGGGGAGAGCACCTGCGTCATGGATCAGATCGGCGACACGCGCAACACGGACGAGCACTGGCTGGAGCAGATCGCACTGCAGGAGGCGATGCGCCGCCTGAGCGAACGGGAGAAGCGTATCCTTGCGCTCAGGTTCTATGACGGACGAACGCAGATGGAGGTCGCAAAAGAGGTCGGAATATCTCAGGCACAGGTATCGCGGCTGGAGAAGAACGCGATAAACCAGATCAAGAAGAATATCACAGCGTGATCATAATATGCAGAAAAATCACCGCGGAAATTTTCCGCGGTGATTTTTTATCGCAGGTCGAATATTGTCACGGTGCAGGAGTCAAACACGGCGGGGTAGTTTTCCGCGAGGTAGCCGTAGATGTTCCCGTCGAGCATCCGCTCCGCGGAGCCGAAATACACGTACCCGATCTTATATTCCCCGCGCAGGCGCTCGAACGCCTCGGCATCGGTCAGCATCTCCTGTGCGTCGCGCTGTGCGCCGGTGTAGTCCAGACCGTGATAGTACAGATACGACGGGCTGCCGCAGACGATATTGCGTCCGGTCAGCGCGGCGACTGTGTTGTTATGGTTGTCGTCAGTCAGGAACACGGCGTCCGGTTCTGTGTTCGCCATGATATACTCCGCTGCCGACACGTCGTCCGCGCTGAACAGCCGGTAAGCGTGATCCGGCAGACCGGACACGACCTCGCGCCCAAGCGTGAATACCGCGGCGCTGCAGCCGATGACCACGACCAGCGCGAGGAATGCCGCGCGGAGCGGCTTCGTTTTCAGCCTTTCGACGAGCAGCATTATGAAGTCTGCAACCAGGAAGCAGGCGAACAGATAAGCAACATAGAAGAGCTTGTTATTGTCATACGGATTGGGCTGGAACAGTACGATTTCGCCGAGGACGAATATCAGCGCCGCTCCGGAGAATACGGGGCGCTGCTCGCGCGGGCAGAACACCAGTGCGAATGGGGTCATTGCGAACACGAGGCCGACGTTTTTCAGCCAGAACCAGAGCCAGTTCTCCTGCCCCTGATTCACCCAGTCCAGCCCAATGCGCAGAAAATGCGAGTTGCCCTCGACGGAGCGCAGCGTCCACAGCATGAGCTGCGGCGCGGCGAGCAGCACCGCAGGCAGTCCGAAGCGCAGCCAGCGGCGGAACCACGCCATGCACAGCCCGTCGCGGCGGAGCGAATAGAGCAGCCAGCAGAACGCGACAAGCCCCAGCGCAAAATAGGAGTGCGTGTGTATCATCGGCAGCAGCCCGCCAAAGATGCCCGCCGGTAGCCACGCGCGCTCGTCGCCGCGGAACACAGCGCGGTACAGCAGGTACAGTATCGCAAACAGCGCTGCCCAGCCGAACAGCGTCGCGCGTTGCGGCAGCAGCATGTCCGCGATGACGTTCACCCAGCGGATGCCGCGGTCGGTGAGATTCGTCGGCGTGGTGTAAAAGCCGGTGAAAAGCTCGGTCAGGCTGTAGTCACCCATGAAATATATCATGCCGAGACCGCCGTTGAGGAAGAACAGGATAAACGCCAGCACCGCCGCGCCGCGTCTGTGGACTATCTCGCGGCCGAGGAACCAGCCCCCGCAGAAAACCTGCGCCAGCGCAAAGACCATCGGCACGATGTACGCCGCGCGCAGCGGCAGACCGAGCAGGTACAGGCTCGCCGACACGCTGTCGCACAGGAAGGGATAGCACAGGCGCGAGCCGGGCAGGATGCTGTATTCAAACGGGAAGTTTCCCTGTTCGGCCATCGATGTGATGAAGCCGAGGTGCATACACATGTCGCCGTAGCTGCACTGGCCGCTGTAAAGCTCGCCGCCGTAGGAGCTGAGGGTGTGGGTGCACAGCAGGTACACGCACAGCGCGAGAAACGGCGGCAGCAGGAATATGAGCGGCCTGTCGCCGCGCGGCTCGTCCGCGTCCGGAGAGAACGGCGTTTTCCTGTGCAGCCGGAGGGAGAGCGCCGCTATTATAAACCCGCAGCCAAGCCCCGCGAGGTGTGCGCCGCGCGTGAAGCCCATGAGAAACGCAAATGGGATCGGCGCCCACATTGACAGCACAGTTCCCGCCGCGCTGCCGAGCCACAGCCGCACCGCGAGCCGTTTCTCCGCGAAATATTTATATGCCAGCAGTACGCCCAGCGCCTGCCAGAACAAAAACCACAAGATACCGAGCATCTGATCCTCCGAGTCCTGATAGTATACCCAGATTATAAAACAAAGCTCCCGCAAGTTCAATACTTGCGGAAGGCGGACGGGTGATACAAAAAGAAAAGACACACTCTCGTGTGCCTTTTCTGGAGCTGCTACCCAGATTCGAACTGGGGACCTCATCCTTACCAAGGATGCGCTCTACCTACTGAGCTATAGCAGCAAAGTATATGCCCCTTAAAAAGGGGCATATGTTGTGGCGACCGAGAAGGGACTTGAACCCTCGACCTCCGGCGTGACAGGCCGGCGTTCTAACCAGCTGAACTACTCGGCCACAGCTCCGTTAATATAACAAATATAGCGGAGTTTGTCAATAGGTTTTTTCAAAAAAATTTGCGTCTTATATCACAGCGCCGCATAAATTTCCGCGCCGTGGCTCATGAGCCAGCGATAGAGCAGGATGTCTGCCGCCGCTATCGCCGCCGCAAAGCCCCACGCGCAGATGTTGAAGTCCACATCGCATGCAGCGTACAGGACTATCGGCGGGATCAGCGCCGCCCAGCTTATCAGCATTGTGAACAGCAGCCCCACGCCCGTTTTGACCGCCTGTGCCTCGTTGCTCCAGTCCAGACTCGGATGGCGCAGGTTCTCGACAAGGCCGAGTATGCCCGTGAACACGCCGAACAGCAGCGGGATGATTATCAGCGCCGCCGCGTCCGCCGCATCGGGGCGCGCGACGAATACCGCCGCAAGCGAGGCGATAAGCGCGGGGATCAGGCAGATGTAAAGGTGGAGCCGGAGCTTTGCGCAGAGCACCTGCTGCACCGTGACCGGCAGTGACTGCGCTATCCACAGGCTGCGCCCCTCAAGATTCACCGACGGGGCGCTGACAAAATTCATGCTGCCCAGCAGGCATATCGCGGCCAGCAGCAAAGGGCACAGCAGAGCGCTCATTCCGGGCATCGAAAACAGCGCCGTTATGTCCGCGCGCTTTATCACAAGCGCCGCCGCTGCGACTATCATCATTATGGCGCCGAGTCCGGCGTTGACCATGTACGCGGAGCTGGAGAAGAACCTGTCAAATTCGCGGCCAAGTAGAGCGGCGTCCGGAGTTTTTGCCGCTGTACGCTTTTCCACGTACTTATTTCTGGCTCCGCCGCGCTTCATAGTGGCTGTACGGATGAAATTGCGCTCAAGAAGCAGATAGGCTGCTGCGCTTACCGCGACAAATACCGCACATATAATTGCGAGCAGGTCGCCTCTGCCGAGCGCAATAGCCGCGCCCACGGCGTATAGCGGCGACGAGCTGCCTACGGAATCGGCGATGGCCTGCGCCTGAGACTGCGCGTCGCTCAGAAGTCCGGTGTTGAGCTTTATCATCAGCCAGCTGTATCCGAGGATCAGCGCGACGCACAGCAGCATACCGATAACGCCCTTGCCCGTGCCGATATGCGCCGTAATGATGCTGAACAGCCAGCCGAACAGCGCGGACACCGCCAGCGCGAAGAACGGCAGCAGCGCGAATACCAGCGCAAAGGCCAAAACCTCATAGCCGCCGACCGCTCCCAGTGAGCAGCGGACGATGATGACGGGGATCACGACCGGCAGGCTGAACACAAGGTTTATGACGAGCAGCATCACGAGCCGGCTTATCAGAATATCGCCGGGCTTCACGGGCAGACTCAGCAGCAGCTCGTTGTCGCGCGCCTCGAAAAGCTGAGATTTGGCGAAAAACACGCTGCCGATGAACATCAGTCCGAAGTCCATCATCACGGCCATCGCATACACGAGCCAGTCAAGCCCGACCGCGTGGAAAGGCGCGGCCAGCACGTCGAACAGATGCCATATGCCGAAGCCCGCCGCACCGAAAGCGTAGACCATCAGAAACGTGAAGCCGATCATCGAGCCTTTGGTCTGCTTGCCCTTCTTCGCCGTCGCGCCGGTGAACCATTTGCCCAAGGCCGTCATGCGCACACGAAGCAGAGCTTTAAGCATTGCCGTCACCCTCCAGTTCGAGGAACACGTCCTCAAGCGAGGAGTCGCCCTTGACCTCTTCCATGCTGCCGCTGGCGATGAGCCTACCGGACTTGATTATGGCCACTTTGTCGCACAGCTTCTCCGCGACCTCAAGCACGTGCGTCGAGAAGAATATCGCTCCACCCGCATCGCAGTGCTCGCGCATCATCAGCTTCAGCTCGTGCGCGGCCTTCGGGTCGAGACCGACGAAGGGTTCGTCCATGATGATGAGCTTCGGCGTGTGGAGCCACGCGGAGATTATCGCAAGCTTCTGCTTCATGCCGTGGGAGTAGGCCGATATTGGCTGCGCGAGATCGTCTGTCAGGCCGAAAATGTCCGCGTACTTCCTGATGCGCTCTATGCGGGCGTCCGCCGGAACGCAGAAGATATCGGCGATGAAGTTCAGATACTTTATGCCGCTCATGAATTCGTACAGATCGGGGTTATCCGGTATGTACGCCATGCGGCGCTTGCACTCGAGTGCGTCGGTCTTGACCGACAGACCGTCCACGTATATCTCACCGGCGTCAAACTGCAGGATGCCCGCGCAGGACTTTATCGTCGTGGTCTTGCCTGCGCCGTTGTGGCCGATAAAGCCGTATATCTCGCCCGGCGCGATATGCAGCGTCAGGTCGTCCACGGCCTTTTTGCCGCCGTAGGTCTTCGTCAGACCGTTGATTTTAAGCATTTATTCTTCCCCCCCTGTGCTCACTTGATGTCCAGCTCGATCGGCTCGTCGAGCGTTTCAGATACATATTTTCCGTTTTTCTTCCGCTGCCGCACGCACTCGGTCAGCAGATATTCTATCTGGCCGTTGACCGAGCGGAAATCATCCTCCGCCCATGCCGCTATCGCGTCATAGAGTTTCGCGGACAGGCGCAGCGGAACCTGCTTCTTCTCTGCCATTCTATTAATACAGGCTGCCGGAGTTGACTATCGGCTGTGCGTCGCGGTTGCCGCAGAGCACAACCAGCAGGTTCGACACCATCGCCGCCTTGCGCTCCTCGTCAAGCTGCACCGAGCCGCTCTCCTCAAGGCGCTCCAGTGCCATCTCGACCATGCCGACCGCGCCGTCGACTATCATCTTGCGCGCGTCGATTATCGCAGAGGCCTGCTGCCGCTGGAGCATGACCGCGGCAATCTCAGGAGCGTAGGCAAGGTAGGTGATGCGCGCTTCGATTATCTCGATGCCCGCGTCGGAGACCTTCTTCTGTATCTCGTCGCGGATGCGGGAGGCGACCGTCTCGCTCGAACCGCGCAGGCTGCCCTCGTCGGCGAGCCCGTCGCCGGTGGTGTCCACGCCGGGCGCCACGTCGTAGGGGTAGATGCGGACGATATTTCTCACTGCGCTGTCGCACTGGAGAGACAGGTACTCCTTGTAGTTGTCGACATTGAAAACAGCTTTCGCGGTGTCAACAACACGCCACATGACGGCGATGCCGATCTCGATGGGGTTGCCGAGGCAGTCGTTTATCTTCTGGCGGGAGTTATTCAGGGTCATCACCTTGAGGGAAATCTTCTTGCTCGCGGACTGGGCAGCGGCGGCCGAGACATCGGGCGCGGAGAGATTCAGCGACAGCCCTTTCGCGGAGCCGCCGTCAACGTCGCCGCTCTGGTTGAGCTTGGTCTTGGCTGCGGGGTTCACGCCGACGCAGAAGGGGTTGACGAAGTAGAAGCCCTCGCCTTTCAGCGTGCCGACGTAGTTGCCGAACAGAGTCAGAACCAGCGCCTCCTGCGGCTTGAGTATCTTCAGGCCGCAGATCGGCACCCAGCCGATGCAGACCCAGACGCAGCCGATGACGAACAGCGCTATGTATCCGTGCCTTGCTGCGCTGTTCACTGCGCTGACGCCGAACGGCGTAGATACGTAATCAACGGCGTTAGCCATGCCGATGCCGCCGATGATCATCGCGGCGATGCCCGCGGCGTAAAGCGCGATGATTATTATCAGGGCGCGCATACCGTGCTTTTTATTTTCAAGTATCTTTTCGGTCATTTTCTTTGCCCTCCATCTTTTTGATATCAATATGATATCACCACGTTATTTTAATGTCAAGTATTTCCGTAAAAATTTTCCGCAAAAAATCCACCGCACGGGACGTGCAGTGGATAAATGTGGATATATTATAATGAATGATTTTACGCCGTTATACGACTTGAAAGATGTAGAACTTGAGGTAATCCGTCTCCGGAACGTTCCAGAGTATGGGGTGGTCGGGCGCCTGCTGGCGGGCTTCGATCTGCCGCAGCTCCACTCCGGCATCCGCCGCGGCGGACTTCAGCATCTTCACAAACAGCTCCGAGGGCATGAAGTGGCTGCATGATGCCGTGGCGAAGTAGCCGCCGCGCGGCAGAAGCTTCAGCGCGCGGAGATTTATCTCCTTGTAGCCGCGCTCCGCTCCCGCAACGGTCTTGCGGGATTTGGTGAAGGCCGGGGGATCGAGAATGATGAAATCGAACGGAGCCTTGCCCTGCTTGCCCAGCTCCGGCAGCAGGTCGAACACGTCCGCTACCAGAAAGTCCATCTTGCCGTCAAGCCCGTTCCGCTGCGCGTTGGCCTTGGCCATCTCTATTGCCGAGGCGGAGATGTCCACCGCCGTGACGTGCTCCGCGCCGCCGAGCGCGGCGTTGAGCGCGAACGACCCGGTGTGCGTAAAGCAGTCGAGTACGCGGCGCCCCTTTGCTAGCCGCGCCACAGCGAGGCGGTTGTATTTCTGGTCGAGGAAGAAGCCGGTTTTCTGCCCGTTTTCAACATCGACCTTGTAGAATATGCCGTTTTCGCAGATCTCCGTAACCGGAGATTCCGGGTGCGTCTCGCCGGGGAGCGGGTACCAGCCCTTGTATTGCTCCAGTCCCTCAAGCTCGCGTATTGCGACGTCGTTCCGCTCAAATATGCCGCGGATGTCCTGCTCGTCCTCGCGCAGAACCTCGGCGAGCAGCGGGAACAGCGTGTCCTTTATGCGCTCCATGCCGACGGAAAGCGTCTGCACGACCAGAAGCTCCGAGAATCTATCCACCGTCAGGCCGGGGAAGCCGTCCGCTTCGCCGAATATCACGCGGCAGCAGCCGGTGTCGCTGCCCATGACGACCTTGCGGTAGTCCCACGCGTATTTTATGCGGCGCTTCCAGAATGCCGCGTCGAAGCGGTCGTTCGCGTTGCGGGAGATGAGGCGGACGCGAATTTTGCTTTTGCGGCTGAGAAAGCCGGTGCCGAGGTATTTGCCCTTCTCGCTCACCGCGTCCACAAGCACGCCGTTTTCGGCGTCCTCGCCGCCGGAGACGACCTCCGCCTCGTATATCCATGGATGCCCCTGCTCGACCCAACGCGTGCCCTTCGGGCTTATGACCAGACGCGGAAATTCCCGCTGTGATTTCATATCAGTTCCTGCCTTTTAAAATATTGTGCTGCTATTTTACCACGTAATGCCGCCCGACGCAACGTGTCAGGTATGTATAATGGGCGACGGAATTCAAAAAGCGACAGCGCCTTTGTCGGCTGCTGTCGCTTTTTTCAGCTCTCCATCTGCTTCCCCAGAAACGATGCGACCGTCTGGGCAAGCTTGTATTCAAGCTCCTCGCATGGGATGCTGTTGCGCGGCGTGATAAACATTACGCAGCCCATCAGATCGCCCTCGGAAATGACGGGAGCCGCTATGGAAACGCAGTATTTTTCGTCGTCCGCCACGACCGGCATCGAGCTGCCGCCGGACTCCTGACGGTAGACGCTGCGGCTCTCCATGACCGCGGCGAGCTGCTGGCTGATGGGCTTGTCCATAAGCTCGCGCTTTGCGCCGCCGGCAATGGCGATGACGCTGTCTCTGTCGCTCACGGCGACAATGCCGTCGGTAGCCTTGCGCAGGCTGTCGCATATCTGCGCAGCGAAGTCGGATAATTCCCCGATCGGGGAATACTTCTTGAATATCAGCTCCCCGTCCTTATCTGTGAAAATCTCCAACGGGTCGCCGTTACTGATAACATGGACACGGAAAACCTTGTCCTCGCGGCCTTTTGAGGACTGGATCAGCACATTTTCGATATTTTCCGTGCCTTCACGAAAATTTGCGGCGTCCTCCGTTTCCGTGGGGAGCGTGCCGCAGCGCAGCAGCGTGTCAATGTCGGTTTTGAGCTTGATCTCCAAATGATCTTCATAGACGAGAATCCTGTCGATCAGCAGCTCCAGGTCGTTCCGCTCCAGCTTGTCCTTTTCCAGAATGTCGCGGAACACGTCGATGGCGGTCTTGGCCACGCGGTTCACCTGAATGATGGTGTTGCGCTTGTCGCTCAGCAGGTCGATCTGATGGTGGATGCCGTCGATCTTCTTCTGGAGGTCTGCTTCCATCTCGTCATACAGCGCCTCGATGGAGGCTTCCTGCTCCGGCTTTTTCATGATCTCCCGGATGCGCTGGCGCTTCGTGACCTTCAGCTCCTCGGTGAGATCGGCCAGCACCGCTGCCAGATTGTCCGCAGACTGCTCCGTTTCCGCCACCTGCTCGGTCTCGCGCTTCAGCTCCTCGTTGAGCTGCGCCAGCATAGCGGCAGAGCTGTCCGCCAGTTTTTGCACATAGCCTTTCAGCAGCTCGTCCAGTTTATCGACGCGGATATGGTGGCTGGTGCAGCCCTTGAGACCGCGCCGGTGATACGTCCCGCAGGTGTAGGCGGGGGCGAGGTCAGAGCGGCTCATGGCGAACAGCGGACTGCCGCAGTCGCCGCACTGCAAGAAGCCGGAGTACACATTGTCGTTGATCTTCACGCCGCGATAGTTGCTGCGGCTGCGCTTTTCCCGCAGGGCGCGGGTGATGGCTAAGGTGCGGTAGTCGATGATGGCCTGATGGTGGTTCTCGATGACGATGTGCTCATCGTCGTTGCGCCTTACATCCTTGCCGTTGATCTTGGCGCGGGTGTACTTGCCCTGACGGAGCGTGCCGATATAAAAATCATTGTCGAGAATACCCTGCACCGTGGCGATGGCCCATGCGTTCTTGGCCTCCCGTTTCGTCTTCTTGCCCGCCGCCTCCTTGCGCATCCGCTCGGACATACGCGGGGTGGGAATACCCTCGTCGGTAAGATAGTTGGCGATTTTCTTGTAGCCCCAACCGGCGTTGCTGTAGAGGTCGAAAATCCTGCGGACGGTCTCGGCCTCCGTGGGGATGATTTCAAACTGCTTGTCCTCGGTGACGAGATAGCCGTAGGGCGCGGCGCAGATCCACTCGCCGTCGTTCTGCCGCCGCTTCACAACGCTGCGCACCTTGCGGGAGGTGTCCGTGACAGGCATTTCGTTCACAAGGAACTGAAACTGGATTTTCAGCCAGTCGTCGTCGTTGGGGAAGTCCACCCCGTCGCCGATGGAGATGATGCGCACGCCTGCGTCGCGCAGGTCTTCCAGCTCCACGAGGCCGCGGCTGTTGCGGCGGGAGAAGCGGGAGAAGTCCTTGATGATGAGGATGTCGTATTTGTGCCGTATCAGCCCCCGGCGCATCTCCTGATAGCCCTCGCGCTGCTCAAAGGTGTAGCCGGAGCGGTCGCGGTCTTCAAAAAACGTCAGCGTGCTGCCGGGGAAGTGGGTTCTCACATAGTCCTCGATGATGGCCTTCTGGTTCTCAATGGAGATGTTCTTCTGCTCCTGCTCATCATCCACGGAAATGCGGGCATAGCCCGCGATATCAAAGGTTTCGGTCATGATAGTCTCCTTTGCCGGTGAGGCTGCTCATATGGATAGCGTCAATAGCCGCTCGGCTTCCTCGTAGTTACAGGCAGCTACGGCCCCAAACAGCGCTTTGTTCAATTCAAATGTTTTTTCATCGTATACCTCCACATTCAAGCGCCCGGAAACAGCTCTAAAGGCTCACCGCGCTTTGGTAATGGGTCAAATTTTTCTCCAAACTGGTGCGGATAGTTGAGGTGCTTGAGTTCCTCATCCGCTCTGGCAGACACTATAATGATGGGGCAGGAGACCAGAAAGAACAGGTAATCGGTTCCATATGTCCACTCCATCCCATTGAAGAAGCCCTCGGCGTCCACCATTTCTGCGAGAAACGATATGGGGGCGTCCTCGCTGGATAAGGTCTTGTATATGTCCGCCTCCAGCAGATCGTCATCCTTGAGGTCGGCAAGGCGCTCATATTGCTTCACGCGGAATTCATTGATTTCCTCGTCCTCCGGCTGGTGCGGCAGATATTTGGATGTGATGAAATAGTTGCTCTGCTCAAACTCTATGAGGATGCTCCCAAAATCGCCCGCCGATGAATTGACGATCAGGCACGGTTCGGCAAGATGAATGCGTTTTACGCGCTGTTGTCTGCAACAGTGCAGAAATTCTGCAAATTGCTCTTGGTTGTTCATATCATTCACCCTTGAGATATTTTTCTGTCTGCCGGTCAAATTCGGAGATGTATGCTAAGTCCTGCTTCTTGCGGAATTCATCGTAAATTGCGCCGACCTTTTTGGCTGCCGCTTCTCGTGAAATGCGACCTTTACCGTCCAGCACCTTGCGGCGGTTGTTGGTCAGGAAACGGTCGGTTTCGTTCAGCCAATCCTGCATACTCATCAGCTGCTCGTCCTCCGCCATCAGCTCGGCGTAGTCGATGAACATGGTCACCAGCCGGTTCAGGCGGGACAGCTCCTTTTCGTTCAGGTAGTTCTTCGCCACCAGCGTGTCGCTTTTGAGGATTTTCCCATCCGGTGCGCCCTTCCATGTGGTAAGCCCCATCGTGGGACTGTCCGGCGTTGCCCGCTCGGAAATCAGCTCCGCGGCAGTCTTGCCGGTGACGGCGTAATGCAGCTTGTTCTGTACGAAGGCATAGAAGGCCTTTGTTGTCTCGCTGTTTTTGTCGTAGTCATAGCTGCATTGCTCGAAGACATCGGCGATTTTTTGGTACGCTCGGCGCTCGCTGGCGCGAATCTCGCGGATGCGCTCCAGCAGCTCGTCGAAGTAATCCTTGCCGAACGGACGGCCGTTCTTCATCAACTCGTCATTCAGCACAAAGCCCTTCTGGATGTACTCTTTGAGCGTCTTCGTCGCCCACTGGCGGAAGCGTGTGGCCTTCTTGGAGTTCACACGGTAACCCACGGCGATGATGGCGTCGAGGTTATAAAAATTGGTGGGTTTCGTAGAAAATTCGGAAATTCCGAATTTTCTCATGCAGGATACTTTGTCCAGTTCTTCCTCCTCGAAAATGTGTGACAAATGCTCGCTGATATTGGACTTACTGGAGTCGAACAATTCTGCCATGCCAACCTGCGTCAGCCAGAATGTCTCATCCATAAATACAACGTTTACAAATTCTTTTCCGTTTTCATCGCTGTACAGGAGAATTTCACTGTGCTCCATCATTTCATGTTCCATTTGCGTTTCCCTCCGTTTCTCTGGCGGCAAGCATGAACCACACATATCTTTTGATAAACACATTGTTTTAGATAATATTGTACATGATGTTTTCAAGCTTTGCAAGGGCAAAAAAGAAAAGGGCGGAAGAGATTTCTCTCTTCCGCCCGCGGCTTACCGCTCCATGCCCGCGGCGCGCTGCTTTTTCGCCTGCTGCACGGCCTTTTCGGCGCTGCGGCGGCGGTTGAAGAGCAGCAGATCCCGCGTGTTCTCATAAAGATCGCCCTTGCCGGACTCGAACACGGCGACCATGTACTTCTTCGTCTTATACTTGGCGTAAATCTCTTTCAGCCCCTCCCGCAAGACGGGGTCAATTTTTTCCGCATTCGTCAGCCAGATTTCAACAAGCTTCTGATCATCCCTGACGTTCATCTCCAAATAGAACCAGCCTCCTTTAACATCCTTAGTTTCCTCATCTTTCCTGCGGCTTATGCGCGGTCACCTGCTTCGCCGCCTGTAAAATCTCCGGCGGGATGCCATCCACCATGCGGTGCAGCTCGTCCAGCTCCCGGAGCTTTTCGTTAATCTCCAATTTTTTCAGAACACTTTCCTTGGAGGCAGCGCCCAGCTGCTTTTCGAGCGCTGCGTTCTCGGCGGTCAGCGCCTTGTAGGCTGCGTCGTACTTCCTGAGCTTCGTCCGCAGAGCCTCCGCGCCGGGAACGTACTTTCCCAGCAGCGCTTCCAGCTCGTCCAGCTTGACCTTTTTGTTGAACGGATTGGTGTCGTTCAGAATCGCCATGATCTGCTCCTTCATTCGGTTCAGGTGCACGGCCTCCTTGAATAGCCGCGGCGGGATATGGTCTCGTCCAGTTTCGCTGGCGCTTTCGCCGCGTTCCAAATCGGGGTATTTCTTGACCATATGCTCCCAAAACCTGTCCTGCCACTGTGTCAGCTTCTTCTTGTTGCCGACGATTTCTTTGGCGCTGAGTCGCTTGTCCTCCGTCAACGGGACGAAGCAAAGGTGCATATGGGGCGTTTTCTCGTCCATATGCACCACGGCGGATATGATCGTGTCTTTTGACTGATGTTTTTGCATGAAGTCCAGCGCCTCATTGAAATAGGCTCTGACCTCCACCTTTTTCTTGCCCTTGAAGAACTCCGGGCTGGCGGTCACCAGCGCCTCCACCACCCGCACGCTGTCCGACCGCGTGCGGCAGCCCGCCTCGGCGATCTGCTTTTCCGCCTCGGCGCGGTATTTGCGCTGCGGTGTCACCAGATGAAAGTTGAGGTGACTGCGGGACGTGTCCACATCGGGATTGCTGGCGTATTTCTCCTTGGTGCGCTCGTTGTGAGACTCGATATGCCCGATTTCTGGCCCCTTGTACTTGGCAAAGCGGAGAATCGCAAACAGCGGCTTACTCATTTATTTCTCCCTCCGTTTCTGCCAGATCAGGTCATAACCCAGCACATCGGCCAACTCCACAACTTCCTTGTATCGGATGCTCTCTCGCTGCAATTTTGCGGACAGGTTGGAAACGCTGTCGCTCCAATCGTGTTCCTCGGCCAGCCGGTCAACGACCTCCTGCATGGTAAATCCGGCGCGGACAATCTGCGCCTTGATCTCATTTCTGATGCTCATAAAATCCTCCTGTTTTTTCGTGATGAAAACAGCGAAGCGGGTTTGTGTTTCCGAAAACCTGCTTCGCTGTTTGGCGTAATATCCTGTTTTCCTCAAATCCGCTGGAAACGCGGCGGTCGATGCCTCCTTCGTAAGTGAGGGGTATCGACTTTCCGAAACCGCGTGACTTCGCTCTAAACCGTGCAGCCCCACGCGCATCCGTGAAGCCGGTGCGCGATTCCGAGCAGCGCGGTTCCATAAAATCCTTTCGCCGCCGCGCAAATTTCTTCCCGATTTTCACTTGCTTTGCAGATACCCCTTCCGTTTCAGCTCCGCCAGATCGGCGACCACGTCCTCCGGGCGCATCCGCGCAAGGCAGCTCAGCTCATAAATGTCGTCCCGAGCCACCAGAAGCAGCGTCATCAGCAGCTTCTGCGTGCCGGTCAGGTCGCTGTCGTACAAGTGAAACAGCGGCAGCTTCTTGTAATAAACTTTTCCCATTGCATCCTCCTTCACGGCTGAACTTGAAAACATCTATCCCATCCATCCCATCCATCCGGGGTTTTTGGGGATGCTTGGGATGGATGGGATGGAGAAATTTGAGGCTGAGCTCATAAAACCGGCGGCGCGACCAGCGCCTCGATGCCCCAGAAGCCGTTGACCCGCTTGCCGAGGGCGTTCTGGATGTGGTTGTCGTGCTCCAGGCCGAACTCATCGGCGTACTTCTTGAGCGTCATGCTCACCGTCCGCGCGGCAAGCGGCTTATAGGCGTTGTCACTGCACCACATGGTGTAGATGGCGTACAGCGTGGCGGAGGGAATGGTGCTGTCGGCCTTCAGGCGGATGTAGCCCTCAGAGCGGAGAAACAACAGCACGTTGTCGGCCTCCCGCCGCGCATCCTCACGGTTGGATTTCGTCCGGCTGCTCTCTGTGAACCGGAAGTTGTTGGCCTGCAAGCGGCGCAAGCCCTCCAGACACCAGAGAAAGATGCCCCCGCTCTCATCGCAGAGCTTGTCCGCCAGAAAGGGATCGTCCTCCCGATCTAGCGGCTTTTTCTTCACTGACAAAATGAGCTGACGGCGGTAAAAGCCGTCCGAGTGGTCGTAGAGCGATTCCAGATCGCCGTTGGAAAAGGCAAGAAACCGGACGTACATCTTGCCCTGATAGCTCTGCTCGCCCTTGCGCTCCAAGTCCATCGGCATTTCGGCGGTGATGAGGGACTTGAGATAGTGGGTGGATTTCAGCGCCTCCAGCTTCATGTCGTCGTCCACCATCAGCAGCTCGTGCTCTAGATCGGCTCTGGCGAAGGGGCTGCGCTCCACCTTGGCGATGCTGCCGTTTTTCAGGTTGCTACCGAGCAGCTTCTGCATCACCACGCCGATGCGGCTCTTGCCCTCGCCGCCGTTGCCCTTGAGCAGCATCATCACCTGCCCGCGGTTCGTCGGAATCAGACAGTAGCCGAGGTATTCCTGCAAGGTCAAAATGTCCTCCGCTTCCAGCAGGTCGGACAAAAACCGCAGCCAGATCACCGGCTGCGGCGCGCTCGGGTCATATCGGATTGGGAGCCGGTTGCGGCAGAATTCTTTTTCGGCACGAAACTCGCCATTGAGAAACAGCGTGCCGTTGGCAACATGGATGCGATCCTCCTGAATGGGCAGCTCCGGCGTGTAGGCCTCCAGCCTGAGCGTTTCGAGAAGACCTGTGGCGCGGCGGGCCGTGCCGCTCGTAAAATGCGGGCGCAGCATCTCATAGATCTGCTTGCGAATGCCCTCTTCGTCAGCAACGCGACCCTCCACGGTGAAAAAGCTGCCGTCCACGCAGACCATCGGGTGCGCCGATAGAAAGTCCTCGCAGAACAGGACTTCGTTGAAGTGCTTGTCCTGCATCCAGCGGGGCAGTTCATTTCGTTCCATCTTCTTCGTCCTCCCTGATCTGCCGGTTTCGCGCCTCCATCAGCGCCAGCCGGTTGTCCTTCTGCAAGTCGGTCACCACCTCGGCCCGCTCCTTCGGCGTGCCGCAGGTCAGAATGTCCAGCATATTTTCGATGCGCTTCAGCATGTGACAAGCCTCCGCATAGCGCGGGTCGATGGCGTCCTCCGGCGATTGCAGGGCACAGTGCTCCTTCCAGTCCTGCAAGATTTGCAGATAGTCCCCCAGCACACGGAAACTGCGGCTTTCCAGCTCCGCCTGCGACTTGCTGCGCTTCAGTTTCGTCAGAACGGATGGCTTCTGCTCGACAATGCCGAAGTCTGCCGCCAGCTTCTTGGCGGCCTCTGCCGGTGGGAGGTCAAAAAGCTGCGCAGTCAGTGCGACAACATCGCCGTGCGCTCCGCAGCCGAAGCAGTAGAAGTACTCCTCGTTCAGCTTCATGCTGGGCGTGCGGTCGGCGTGGAAGGGGCAGCAGATCATGTTGCCACGGTTTACTTCCAATCCGTAGTATTCGGCAGCCTCTTTCACGGAAACTGCCATCTTGATTTGTGTAAATAAATCCATACCTGTTTCCTCCTGTAAAATAATTGAACTTCGCCGTTCTACCCGATGCCGTTCCTGCCCGAGTCCTTACCCCGGCGTTGGCTCTTCCTTGGTACGCGGAATGCGGTACTTCTCCGGAAGGCATATCCTCATCGGACGATCATGAAATTTTCAAGGTTCTGCGTGGGTTATGGCTAAATTTTAGTAAGAAAACAGGCCCTTTCCCGTATATCCAAGAGGTAGGAAAAGTGGGGTAGAAGTTGAAATTTTCCACGCTTTGAGACACAAAACGGAAAAGCATGATATAATACAGAAAAATGGAAAAGGAGGCTGCTGTATGCAAGTCAAGCTGACAATCGGAGAGCGGTTGAAAGATTTACGAGTAGAACGAAAGCTGACCTTGGAGCAGCTTGCTGCCGAGGTGGGTATCTCGAAATCCGCACTTGGCAAATATGAATCAGATAATGGCAAGGACATCAGCCCGTACAGCATTCTGTTGCTGGCTGACTATTACGGTGTTTCCTGCGACTATCTGATGGGACGGACGGAAACAAAAAATCACCCAAACACAGCTCTGCATGAGCTGCATTTGAGTGATGCTTCGATTGATGTATTAAGAACAGGCAAGTTCAACCACCGGCTGCTGTCGGAGCTGATCTGCCACAAGGATTTCCAGCGCTTCATGCTGGATGCTGAGATTTATGTTGACCGGATCGCGGATATGCGCGTCAACGATATGAACGCCGTGCTGGAAGCTGTCCGGCAGATGGCATTGATGAAAAACGGCGGCGAAGAAAATGACCTGCACCTGCGGACGCTGGAAGTGGCGCAGATTCGGGAAGATGAATATTTCGGAAGCCTGATTGCGGATGACCTGAAAGATATTCTCCGTGACATTCGGAGTGAACACCGCCCCGATACCATGACGGCGGATGAAGTCTCCTTTGCAGAAAATATGCAGAACCAGTTACGGGAGGCAATGAACTTTGAGGGCAGTTCCGAAGAAAAACAAATCCGTGCGTTTATGGCAACGATTGGGCTTGATTATGACACACTTACAAAGGAAGAATTTGTTTCAATTATCAGCGGACTTAAAAAGTCCAAGTACCTGAAAAGCCCCATCAGCCAGCGCGGGAAAACGACTATGACCCACGGCAAGGGAAAACGGAAGAAACGTTGAAACCGGAGCGGCGCTGCGGCGAGACGAGGGGCTTTATATACCTTTCCTTCCTTTTCCGGCCAGTCGGATTTTGCTTCTCAAAAATCCTGCGTTTGTGACGTAACCCGCGTCACAAAATCCGCCTGTCCTACTGCCGCGAAAAAGCGGTTGTTGCCACACTCTGCCGCACCGCAGAGTACGCCGCCAACCCCTTTTCCGCGCCAGCTGGAAGCAAAGGTATAACACACTAGACTTTGCAAGCAAAATCGTGTGCCAACAGGGATGCTCGCGCCCCTATTGGAAACCCTGCGTCAAAGGGGATTTTCCCCTCTGAACTCCCCATATTTTCTTCGCAGACGGGTACCCAAACTGTAAAAACGCAGTTTGGAACACCTGCTCAGAAAATGCAAAAGGAAGTCCGTACCGATGAGGGGCGGACTTCCTTTTTTGCTGACAATCTGAAATCGTTACGATACAGCTTTCGATTGTCAGCGCCTGCGAGGGGACATGATGCGTAGCAGACGACAGCCAAATTCTAATTTTATCATTAATGCAAAAATGAGAAAATTGATATTGACAGCGATGTAATTCAAAGATATACTATAATTGCATCATTCGATGAGATTTGATGAAATTGAAATTCAAATGAGGGCAGTGCATGAGAGCGTTCGACTTCAAAACAGAATACAACAAATTGCTGACGCCAGAGGTCGTGGCCTACCTGACGCAGATTCACGAATACAAGGGGCAGCAAAATCTCTTTATCGAGGCTAAAGCGGATGCGTTGTCTGAACTTCTGGAAGTTGCGAAAATTCAGAGCACAGAGGCATCTAACCGCATCGAGGGAATTATCACCACGGATGACAGACTGAAGAAAATCGTGCGTGATAAAACAATGCCAAAAACTCGCAGCGAAAAAGAGATTGCCGGATACCGCGATGTGCTTGCAACGATCCATGAAAGCCACGATTTTATTCCTCCAAAGCCATCTATCATTTTGCAGCTTCACCGCGACTTATTTAAATTCAGTGGAAAAACTATCGGAGGAAACTACAAAAACTCCGACAATGTCATTGCAGAAGAACTGGCGAATGGTGAGCAGATTACCCGCTTTCAACCGATCCCTGCATGGGAAACGCCGGAGGCTATTACGGCGCTGTGCAGCGCGTTTGAAGCGGCTATGCAGGATGCTGAATTCGACCCGTTGCTGCTGATTCCCATCTTTATACTGGACTTTCTCTGTATCCATCCCTTCAACGACGGCAACGGCCGCATGAGCAGGCTCCTGACACTGCTGCTCCTGTACCGCTCTGGCTATATCGTCGGCAAATATATCAGTATTGAGAAACTGATCTCCGATACCAAGGAAACCTATTACGAGACTCTGCAAGCCAGCTCCTATAACTGGCATGAAGGGACGAACGATTATGCCCCCTTTGTCACCTATATGCTGGGTGTTCTGGTGGCGGCGTACCGGGATTTCGAGAGCCGGATCGAGCTGCTGACCACCAAGGGCCTGTCCAAGCCCGACCGTGTGCGGGAGATCATCAAGAACCACCTCGGCAAGATCACCAAGAGTGAAATCATGGCCAAATGCCCGGATATCAGCCAGATCACCGTCCAGCGCGCACTGGCGGATTTGATAAAGTCTGGAGAAATCTTGAAAATCGGCGGCGGACGCTACACTTCTTATACTTGGAACAGGGAGAGAGAATAAATGATTACAGGTGAACTGAAAAACAAAATCGACAGCCTTTGGGATATTTTTGCAGCGGGCGGACTGGTGAACCCGCTGGATGTTATTGAGCAGATCACCTATCTGATGTTCATCCATGATCTGGATGACACCGACAATCTCCGGGCCAAGGAAGCTGCCATGCTGGGGCTGCCGTATCAGAGCATTTTTGCGGATGAGGTGCAGGTCGGTGACCGTACCATCGACGGCCAGCAGCTTAAGTGGAGTGTATTCCACGATTTCCCCGCCGGAAAGATGTACAGCGTGATGCAGGAGTGGGTGTTTCCGTTCATCAAGAACCTCCACGGGGATAAGAACAGCGCCTATTCCAAGTACATGGACGATGCCATTTTCAAGCTGCCCACGCCGCTTCTGCTATCCAAAGTGGTGGATGCGCTGGACGAGATTTATCGCCTGATGAACGAATCTCAGGCGGTGGATGTGCGGGGCGATACCTATGAATATCTGCTGAGCAAAATTGCCCAGTCAGGCCTCAACGGCCAGTTCCGTACCCCGCGCCATATTATCCGCATGATGGTGGAGCTGATGGACCCAAAAGCGGACGATGTGATCTGCGACCCGGCCTGCGGCACTTCCGGCTTCCTTGTTTCTGCGGGTGAATACCTGAAGGAGCAGCGCAAAGAAGAAATCTTCTTCAACCGCCAGAAGAAGGATCACTATATGAACCACATGTTTTTCGGCTACGACATGGACAGAACCATGCTCCGCATCGGCGCGATGAACATGATGACCCACGGCATTGACAATCCCTTTATCGAATACCGGGACAGCTTGTCCGATCAGAACCCGGACAAGGAAAAGTATTCTCTGATTCTTGCCAATCCACCGTTCAAGGGCAGTCTGGATGCCGACACCGTTTCGGCAGATCTGCTGAAAGTCTGCAAGACCAAGAAAACGGAACTGCTGTTTCTGGCTCTGTTCCTGCGGATGCTGCGCATCGGCGGGCGCTGCGCCTGTATCGTGCCGGACGGCGTGCTGTTCGGTTCCTCCACCGCACACAAAGCCATCCGCAAAGAGCTGGTGGACGGCAACCGGCTGGAGGCCGTGATCTCCATGCCCAGCGGCGTATTCAAGCCCTATGCAGGGGTGTCTACCGCGGTGCTGATCTTCACCAAGACCGGCCACGGTGGTACAGACAATGTGTGGTTCTATGATATGACCGCCGACGGCTTTTCGCTGGACGATAAGCGCAGCCCGGTGGCCGACAACGATATTCCCGACATCATCGCCCGCTTCCGCAAGCTGGAAGCAGAAAAAGACCACCAGCGCACGGAAAAATCCTTCTTCGTGCCCAAGGCGGAGATCGTAGAAAATGGCTATGACCTGTCCATCAATAAATACAAGAAAACCGAGTATAAGCCCGTGGAGTATCCGCCTACCAACGAGATTTTGGCGGAGCTGCGGCGACTGGAGAAGGAAATCGGTACTGCGATGGATGAACTGGAGGAGATGCTGAAATGAAGAAGCGAGTATATGACTTTATTTGCACCTACCCGGATACAAATATTCACGATATTGCCCCTGTGGTAAATGAACCGGAATTAGAAGTCTTGAAAACGGTAAATGCTCTTTATAGCGATGGGTATGTCACATTGAGTAGAATTGTTCCGCTCAGCCCGGAGAATTCTGATAGCTGCCGGTACTCTGCGACTGGCAAGCAATATTCTGGTGATTAAATTCGGATTTGTGGGGATGAAGGATGAGAGTAAAACTTGACAAAGTATGCAAACGGATATACGCAGGTGGAGATGTCCCTAAAGACAGGTATTCAACGGTGAAAACCGCTGAATACGCTATCCCTATATACGCTAATGCGGAAAAAGACAATGGCTTATATGGATATACTGACACTGCACGAGAAAATGAATTGAGTATCACCGTTGCAGCAAGAGGAACTATTGGTTTTACAGCTATACGGAGAGAACCTTTTTTACCTGTAGTCAGGTTGATTACAGTCGTGCCTGATTTGTCAACGGTTTCTGAACGCTATTTATACTACGCGTTGAGAAATTGCAAGCCTGCATCCAGTGGAACATCAATTCCTCAATTGACTGTACCGGATATTAAGAAAAACGAAATTGAATTGTATAGCTTATCTGTACAAGAGACGATTGCAGATAAACTAGACGCTGTTGGCGGGGTTATTGAACTGCGCCAACAACAACTCCAAACGCTGGACGAGCTTGTCAAAGCCCGATTTGTCGAATTGTTTGGGAACATGGTTTATAATCCAAATGGTTGGAAAAAGGTCAATCTTGGCTCAGTTTGTGATGTTAGGGATGGCACACATGATTCACCAAAGTATTTCCCAGTGGGGTATCCGCTTGTAACATCGAAGAATGTAACAAGCGGAAGGATTGATTTCACAGATTGCAGCCTCATCTGCAAAGAGGATTACGATAAGATTAACGAACGTTCTAGAGTTGATTTTGGCGACATTTTGATGCCGATGATTGGTACAGTTGGGAAGCCGGTCGTAGTTGACGTTGACGCGGATTTTGCAATAAAGAATGTTGCTCTTATCAAGTTCTATGAAGATTCAAAGGTAATCAACACCTTTGTGCGAGCGCTGCTTCAATCGGACTATTTTGATCGTGCTGTAATAAGTAAAATCAGAGGCGGAACACAAAAATTTATTGCACTTAGCGACATTAGAAAGCTGGAGTTTTACTTGCCGCCGATGGATACACAAAATCAATTTGCCGCCTTTGTTGGACAGACTGACAAAGCAAAACTTGTCGTACAGAAAGCATTGGATGAAACACAACTTCTGTTTGACAGTCTGATGCAGAAATATTTTGGGTGAGGTGAGATAATGAATCCACAGATACGAGATAAATTCTATGATGATTTTTTAAAAGAACCCACAAAGGATAACTTCAGAGCATTCCTTAAAAATAACTGTGGTGAACTTGATGAAGTTGATTTTAAGGAACAATGGATAAGCAAGGGACATTTAGCAAAAACCATTCTTGCGATGGCAAACTCCCGAGGTGGTATAATTGTTGTTGGTGTAAAGGAAAACGAAGATGGGGCGCTTTTACCTGTTGGAATTGAGCAATTGAAAGATAAAGCTACCTTAAATAACGAAGTGGCGAAATATATTCCCTCAGGCATTGATTATGAAATTTTTGACTTTTCGTATGATTCATCAGAATATCAGGCAGTCCAAAACAAGAAATATCAATTGTTAATTGTACATGATACTCCAGAGCGCCTCCCGTTCATTTCCCTTAACGCAACTAATGATCTCGAAAAAGATGTAATTTATGTTCGAAGAGGTACGAAGTGCGAGAAAGCTTCGGCGAGCGAAATAGAACAAATTATCGATTGTAAGTTGGAAACAGTCTTTAAGGAAAGTTCAGATTTATCCTTGCAGGAGCATTTATCCCAACTAAAATTGCTATATAGTGAGCTTCCGCAGAGAATCAAAGTCCTTGTAAAGAAAGGAACACCAGCTAAATGGCTTACGACTGTTTCGGCGATTTCCCGTGCTTTATACGGTGAAAATGATATCTATGAAGAGCGCGACAATCCTGATTACCCCAATGAAAGTTACGAAGCATTTATATCAAAAATGATTGATAAGAAAAAGCTAAAAATAGAAAAAGTATTAGATTTGAAATAACGTTTTTCACTTGTATATGATGCAAAAATATGTTGGCTGTTTAACAGCTTGATACAGAAATATTTAGAAGGTGAATCGTATGAATGAATTTAAGATTACTCCTGATGTCGAATTTGAAAGTCCATATGAAAACGCAAAACATGATGTATTAAAAGCAATGGAATCCATCAGTAAATTGACTGAAGGACAACGGCGTCAATTAGCGGAGGAACTATTGGGCGCAGAAATAGCAGCTATGCTGTGCCGAATAATGTGCAACAGAATGTAAATCATTTTTATAAGAAGGGTTGTAGCTATGACCAACTTTGATATTTTTACATCTGCCCCGCAATTTGAGCCCTTCGCCTCTGTTGCGATTTCCGCGGAGCGCATCCTACATATCGACCCGTCTGCCTGTGTGCTGAACTGCCGCCGGGCGATGGAGTTTGCCGTGAAGTGGATGTATTCCGTGGACAAGGGGCTGGTCATGCCTTATCAGGACTCTCTGGTGAGCCTCATGAATACCGAAGACTTCCGGGACATCGTGGGCGCGGACATCTGGCGGCGGATGGATCTGATTCGCCGCATGGGCAACAACGCCGCCCACACCGGCAGGAAAATCACCGAGGAGCAGGCGGCGCTGTGTCTGGAAAACCTCTATGTATTCTTGGACTTCGTGGCCTATTGCTATGGTGAGAACTACACAGAGGGGCATTTTGACCGTTCCTTGCTGACGCAGCCCGCCGCGCCCGCTGCGCAAGGGGACTCCCCTGCTAAGGGAGCAGACGACATTGACCTTGCCGCGCTGATGGCGGAGAACGCTGCGCTGAAGGAAGAACTCACCGCCCGACGCGCCGAGCAGCAACAGACCTATGTGCCGAAGCCGCTGGATTTGTCCGAATACAAGACCCGGAAACTTTACATCGACACCATGCTCACCGACGCCGGTTGGACGGAAGGGAAGGATTGGCTGAACGAGGTGGAACTGCCCGGTATGCCAAACAAGTCCGAGGTAGGTTATGCGGACTATGTGCTCTACGGGGACGACGGCCGCCCCTTGGCGGTGGTGGAGGCCAAACGCACCTGCGTGGATGTGGCCAAGGGCCGCCAACAGGCAAAGCTTTACGCCGACCTGTTGGAGAAGAAGTATCACCGCCGCCCGGTCATTTTCCTGACCAACGGCTTTGAGACCCGCATTACGGACAATATCTATCCCGAACGCAAGTGTGCCGCTATCTACTCCAAGCGGGATCTGGAAAAACTGTTCAATCTCCAGACTATGCGGACGAGCCTGAAAAATGTCATGGTGGATCGGAAGATAGCCGGACGTTATTATCAGGAGGGCGCCATCAAAGCTGCCTGCGATGCCTTTGCACGCAACCGGCGCAAGGCGCTGCTGGTCATGGCCACCGGCTCCGGAAAAACGAGAACAGTTATTGCCCTATGCGATGTGCTGCTCCAGCATGGGTGGGTGAAAAATATTCTCTTCCTTGCTGACCGCAACAGTCTGGTCACCCAGGCAAAGCGCAGCTTTGTGAATCTGCTGCCTGATCTCTCCGTTACCAACCTCTGTGAGGAGAAGGATAACTACACCGCTCACTGCGTCTTTTCTACCTATCAGACCATGTACAATGTCATCGACAGCGTGCAGGATGAAGACGGCAAGCTCTTTACCTGTGGGCACTTTGACCTTGTGATCTGCGACGAAGCGCACCGCTCGGTTTATAACAAATACCGGGATATTTTCAATTATTTCGACGCGCCGCTGGTGGGACTGACAGCCACGCCCAAGGATGAGATTGACAAGAATACCTATGAGATATTTGAGCTGGAAAACGGCGTTCCCACCTATGGCTATGATCTGGCACAGGCGGTGAAGGACGGATATCTGGTGGATTTTCTGTCGGTAGAGATGAAGCTGAAATTTATTGAGCAGGGCATCGTCTACGATGAGCTTTCCGACGAGGACAAGCAGGCCTATGAGGACACCTTCGAAGATGAAAACGGAGAATTACCGGAGCGCATTGCGTCCTCGGCGCTGAACGAATGGATCTTCAATGAAGATACCATCCGACAGGTACTGAATACACTGATGACCTACGGTCTGACCATCGACTATGGCAATAAACTGGGCAAGACGATCATCTTTGCAAAGAACCACATCCACGCCGAGAAAATCCTTGAGGTGTTCAACAAGGAATATCCGCACTTGCCCGGTTTTGCCAAAGTCATCGACAACTATATGACCTATGCGCAAAGCGCCATCGATGAGTTTTCTGATCCGAAAAAGCTGCCGCAGATTGCCATTTCTGTAGATATGCTGGACACCGGCATTGACGTGCCGGAGGTGCTGAATCTGGTGTTTTTCAAGAAGGTCATGAGCAAGGCGAAGTTCTGGCAGATGATTGGGCGTGGCACCCGTCTGTGCCCGAGGCTGCTGGACGGTAAGGACAAGGACAAGTTCTACATCTTTGACTTTTGCGGCAACTTTGAGTTCTTTCGCATGAACAAGGGCAGACCTACCGCCAATATGATCGCCCTGCAAGGTGCGATCTTCTATCTGAAGGCCCAAATTGCCTTCAAATTGCAGGACTTGGCGTATCAGACAACGGATCTCATTGCCTTCCGCAAGACGCTGGTAGAGGACATGGTGCACAAAGTGCAGGAACTGAACAAAGAGAACTTTGCAGTGCGCCAGCACCTGAAATATGTGGAGTTGTATGCAAATCCCGATAACTATAACGCCCTGACCTATGAGGACACCCTGCTCATGGGGCAGGAGTTGGCGCCGCTCATCACGCCGGAGGAAGACGATGCTAAGGCGATGCGGTTCGATGCGCTGATATATGGCATTGAGCTTGCCTATCTCGCCGGAAAAAAATACGGCAAAGCCCGCAGCGACCTGTTTAAGAAAGTTTCCGCTGTTGCATCTGTGGCGAACATCCCAGAAATCATGGCTCAAGCCGAATTGATCGACAAAATTCTGCATACGGACTATGTAGAGAATGCCGGAATCAACGAATTTGAGCATATCCGGGAGAATCTGCGTGACCTCGTCAAGTATATTCCGGTCAGTAAAGTGCACTATGATACGAATTTTGATGACGAAATTCTGTCTGTGGACTGGAAAGAATCTGAGCTGGAGAACGACGATCTGAAGAACTACAAGGCCAAGGCGGAGTTCTACGTGCGTCAGCACATGGATGACGCCGTTATTGCCAAGCTAAAAAGTAATGTTCCTTTGACTGCGGAGGATGTGCAGGCGCTGGAGAAAGCACTCTGGAGCGAGGTCGGGACGAAGCAGGATTATGAGGCTGAGTATGGCCAGAAGCCGCTGGGCGAGTTCGTGCGGGAAATTGTCGGGCTTGATATGAATGCGGCAAAGGAGGCTTTTGCGCAGTACCTGAACGATGCCAGCCTCGATAGCCGACAGATCTATTTTGTGAACCAGATCGTGGAGTACATCGTTCATAACGGCATGATGAAGGACCTGTCCGTTTTGCAGGAAGCGCCGTTTACCGACCACGGCAGCATCGTGGAGGTGTTCACAGATCTGTCCGTGTGGGCAGGCATCCGACAGGCGATTGAGCGGGTCAACGCCAATGCGCTGGCGGCGTGAATGCGGTGGAAGATAGGGGGCTGAAAGAATGAATGCACAAGAACGAGAAGCGTTCTGGAAAACTTTATGCGCATTACCCGGACTTGACCTATCACAGGATGCAAAACAACTGATGGCAGAGATACGGTTTCCGAAACTTTTATTTCGCTATCGTCCTGTCAATCTTAATAGCTTGGAAGCACTTCGTACAAATAGGCTCTATTTTTCTTCGGCAAACTATTATGACGATCCCTTTGATACATTTTTACATATTGATATTGACTCTATTCACCAAGAATTTCTGACGGCATTTCAAACTCGTGAAAGCACAGAAGCAGTCACAGAAGGTGTCAAGGACGTTCTTGGCGGCATGCTGACTGAAGAGCAGAAAGCCTTTTTTACAGCTGACAATGTGACAAAGATGCTTTCAAATGGACTCGTCGAAAATTTTCTTAGTTCTGCGCTTGCATTGCGAGATGAGATAAAGAAAGACACTTGGTCGATTTGCTTTTCCGAGAATGGTTTTAATGAGGTTCTCTGGCTAAAATACGCAGACCAACACAGAGGCTTTGTTCAGATTTATGATCTTGAAAAGAAAGAAAACTATTTATGCGGGAAACGGGAAAAATGTCAAAACTGTGGAATCAAAAATTTCGGCACACCGTTATATCCCATCTACTATTCGAACGCTCCGTATAATGCTACTAATTTCGCAAAACTTGTAATGCTGAACAAGATCGGCGAAATTTCTGATACGACAATTCCCAAATATCTGTATGATAGCGTGGGGAATGGTACATGGGAAAGAGAAAGAACAACGCTGATCAAGAGGAAATGCCATGAATACGATGAAGAATGGCGTATGATAACTGCTTGCCCAATGAAGCCGCCAGTTATGATGGAATGGATTCCAAGCGGGATTATCCTGGGTTTAAGAATGGGAGTAAAGGAAGAAAATCTTGTTGTCAGCATGGCAAGAGAAGCTGGAATCAAAAATATTTATAAATCGATCATTGATTCAAAAAACAGGCTAAATGCCGTACCAGTGACACTTAAGTAGTGCAAAGGCGCGTATAACAATTACCCTTACTAACCTTATTGACACAGAGAAAATCGCCCGAATCCGTTGCGCTGCAATAGATTCGGGCGATTCGTTTCCATGATTCATCCCTCTCGGATACCCACGGTCTACGCTCCCGCTTTCGTCATTATGTACTAACTCCACCCGTTCCGTTTCGCCAGATCGTCCATTGCAAAGCAAAACCTTTCCCACCGTGTCAATGATGTCTGCAACGGGTCGCCCTCACGGATACGCATGGTGCGGCGAATTTCTTTGGGTATGACCACGCGGCCGAGGTCGTCTATACGGCGGACTATTCCGGTTGCCTTCATGTTATATCTCCCTTTTCTGTGTGTATTTGTAATGCTGGCTGACAGTACTAGTCTTTGCTTATTATGGAAGAATATGCGGGCGCGGGTTTTAATTATTTCGATCCCGCAGGAGCGATACTGAGGAATCTTGTCGCGCTGAATGTCTGAAAATATTGACATACAGACCGGTATTTGGTAATCTCAAATCAGATAAACCGGAAAATTCCGCGAAAGCGCAGAGAAGGGGGCGGCACGACGATGGAAGACCATGAGCAAACGACGGAGGAACGGCCTGTGATGCGCATACATCCTAAAAAAGCGAGGTATTGCTGGGAGAAATGTTCGCCCTAGTTCTGAAGCCATGCAAGAAGTACGAGGAGGGCTTCAGAAAACTCCGTTGGTGGCATATTCATCCCAAGTGGAGACATCCGTTCCTCGTGAAAAATATTTACTGTAATACGGGCAAATATAAGGGAATCATAGAGGAATATTCGCGTAAAAAAGTCAGCTTTGAAAGGATATATTATTAAAAACGTTAGATGACAGGGGCAGTTATGGTAAAAAACGCACCTGCATTTCTTGAACGGAGAAGCTATGATTGATTTGTCATTTGAAGAAGAGGTACTTCTGCACGAGATAAATAAGTACTGCAAAAGATATGAGGAGATAGATGCAAACTTTTCCGGTACGCCGAGCAGATATGAATACTGCTGCGGAAGCCGTGGAGGGATTCATAGGGGGTATTATAGCCCAAGTCTGATTGAAGATATCGTGGTCGGAGGAGTGAACCGAGGAAGGCGCGTTATACACCCGCGCAGTAACTATCAATTCAGATACAGCTTTGACAGCGATAACCGCTTAAATGTGGCTGAATACTACTGGGATCGTGATTGCGGAGCCACACCGGTGTTGTACTCCAAAGAATTTCTAATAAGAGATGGGCAAACGGTTGTCGCTCCGATTTATGAAGTGATTTATAGACCGGAAATTTCTGGCGTGTCTATCTGCGAATATGATGACTGCGGTCGTATTGTTAGTTATGACAGGCTGGTGTGTTACATTGAAAATCCGCGGCTCGGGGGATATAAAGATTATTATTCTGAAAAGTACTCTTATGATAATAACGGCCTGCTCAAAGACGTGTATCGCGGCGAAAAAAGAGAACGCTATATAGTTTGGTATAAATATAGATTTCACCATGACCTAGATGGAAAGTTAAACTGCTATGAACATTTTGACGGCAACGGAACGCTCACGTCATCGTACGATGTTCCCAAATCCAAACAGAGGAAAATATAAAGGCTCTTTTTTGGAGATGAGATATTACAAATAAAGATATGCTTACACGGCTAGGGGTGAGACATGAAAAAGCTGATCATTATATGTGTATTGATATGCCTGCTGTTTGCTGCCTATGAGAGCCGCATTGAACTGCCGCCGGCTGACAACACAACTCTGGCGGAAGAGCTGATAACTCATACCTATTCCGATGCCGACCTTGCCTCGATCGGAGAGAACTATGACAACATACTCGACCTCGCAAGGGACTACAAAATTGAGTGCATCCGAGACCCAAGGGAGTTTTTTGAAAATTACCTTCCCTATATTGTGCTCATGTCGGATACCGGTAAGCGGGTATTCATATATTACGATGATCCGGTGTACAACGAAAGCAATTATCACTATGACGATAACGATATATATTTCTGCCTGTTTACAGATAAGTTTATGGGCTATGATGAGATGAACAGTCTGCTTCAAGATATGGCCAATAACGGTACGACATGGGAAGAAGTTAAGAAGCTGTACCCATATGATACCGGACTTTCTTCCACGGCTAAAGGAGACACTCGGTGTATCGCAGTAAAGGAGGGGGTTTTTGTAACTTTCATATACAATGTCATACCTGATATCTCCAGAATTGACTATTACTCTGATGAAGAAATATTCTGTACTGACGATATTGTGCGCGATCACGATCTGATTTGGACTATTAAGCCACTGCTGGCGATCGACAAGAATTGGTGAACGGACGCCAACAATTATAAAATGGTAGATATTACAGAAATTATGGATATGCTCGATTGGCATATGCCATATGAAATTCAATCCAAGGGAATATTCTTAGCAAGAGATACGGAAACGATTATTCCGTTTATACAACCGTTAACACCAAAGCATAATAAAAATGTATGGGGAAATTGTGCTCGAATCATAGCAGAGAGAAGCGACGAGGAGCTTAAGCCCTATTTAGTCGAATTGTTAGAATGGTTACAGGATATGAATTGGCCTGGGGCGCTTTGCATTTTAAATAGGCTGCAAAAAAACTCGGATAACAATTCTATCCGCAATGCAGTAAATGTTTGCATTGAAAAAGCAAAGAAGCGCAGTGATGAGGCCTGGGAAAGCAACTTACGTTTGCTGCAGCAATGTGCAGAGGGTGACTATGCCGAGATATAATAAAGATAACGTCAAAGGGTTAAAAGAGCTGTTATACAACAGCTATGTTCACGATGCGGAATTGGAAAATGCGGAATTTGACTTTAAAGAAGACAGCATTAAGATCACATTATTCAATCCGATTTTCGGCGCAAAAATCAACTTTACCTTCCTCAACATAGAGACTGCCCTCACGATTAAAGGGGACTGGCAGGGGGAGCGCGCAACGATCGTTTCACTGACTGTGGAAGAAGATTTTTCATATTTGCAGAAATATCTCCCGAATCACGGCGAATACATGGACTCGCTGTACCTGTTGTTTCAGACGTTTTCCGGAAACGAACTGCATATTGTATCAAAAGAAGTAATAGTTGAAATCGTTGAGACAAACTAAAACGAGCCTCCGGCGTTCCGCCGGAGGCTCGTTTCTCATCATTTACTTGTTTCTCATCAGTGTTTTCATGCGCAGACTGTGATCAAGGATGCTCTTGCGCAGGCGCAGGTTTTTCGGCGTGACCTCAAGCAGCTCGTCGTCCGCGAGAAACTCAAGGCACTGCTCAAGGCTCATCTGCTTGGGCGGGATGAGGCGCAGCGCTTCGTCGGAGCCGGAGGCGCGGGTGTTGGTCAGGTGCTTGGTGCGGCACACGTTGACCGGCACGTCGTCGGACTTCGGGCACACGCCGACGACCATGCCCGCGTAGACCTTGGTGCCCGGCGTGATGAACATCTGGCCGCGCTCCTGCGCGTTCCAAATGCCGTAGGCCACGGCCTCGCCGGTCTCAAACGCGATGAGGGAGCCGGTATTGCGGCGGGCGATGTCGCCCTTATAAACGTCGTACTTCTCAAACACGGAGGCGAGGATGCCTTCGCCCTTGGTGTCGGTAAGGAACTCGTTGCGGTAGCCGAACAGGCCGCGCGACGGAACGAGAAATTCCATCTTTATGCGGTTGCCGACCGGCGTCATCTCAAGGAACTCGCCCTTGCGGGAGCCGAGCTTCTCCATGACCGAACCCATGGAGTCCTGCGGCACGTCGACGACGACGCGCTCGATAGGCTCGCACTTCTTGCCGTCGATCTCCTGATACAGCACGCGCGGGGGAGACACCTGAAATTCATAACCCTCGCGGCGCATGGTCTCGATAAGGATGGACAGGCTCATCTCGCCGCGGCCCGCGACGTTGAAGCTGTCGGTGCTGTCGGGAATATCGCTGACGCGGAGGGAGACGTCCTTCAGCGTCTCGCGCATGAGGCGCTCACGGATCTGACGAGAAGTGACAAACTTACCCTCGCGGCCTGCGAAGGGGCTGTTGTTGACGGAGAAGGTCATCTCCAGAGTCGGAGCGCTGATCTTTACGAAGGGCAGAGCCTCGGCCGCGCCGCGGGCGCAGATAGTGTCGCCGATCGTGACGTCGCCGATGCCGCTCATGGCGATGATGTTGCCGGCACCGGCCTCGGTCACGGGGACTCTGTTCAGCCCGTCAAACTGATAGAGCGAGACGGCCTTGGCTTTCATCGACGGCTCGTCGGGCGTATGATAGTTGCAGACCTCGATCTCCTGATTCTGCTTGATGACGCCGCGCTCGATGCGGCCGATGGCGATGCGGCCTACGTACTCGTTATAGTCGATGCTGGAGACGAGCATCTGGAACGGCGCGTCGAGATTCATCTCGGGCGCGGGGATGTACTGAAGAATAGTGTCGAACAGGGGCTTGAGATCGGTGCCGGGGACGTCGGGCGAATAGCTCGCGGTGCCCTGACGGCCGGAACAGAACAGCATCGGGGAATCCAGTTGCTCGTCGGTCGCGTCGAGATCCATCAGCAGCTCCAGCACTTCGTCCACAACCTCGTGGATGCGCTGATCGGGGCGGTCGATCTTGTTGACGACGACGATGACGCGGTGCCCCAGCTCGAGCGCACGGCTGAGCACGAAGCGGGTCTGCGGCATGGGGCCTTCGGCTGCGTCAACGAGCAGGATAACGCCGTTGACCATCTTGAGTATACGCTCGACCTCACCGCCGAAGTCAGCGTGACCCGGGGTGTCTACTATATTTATCTTGGTGTCGCCGTACCATACGGCGGTGTTCTTGGCCATGATGGTGATGCCGCGCTCACGCTCAAGGTCATTGGAGTCCATTACGCGGTCCACGATCTCCTGATTTTCGCGGTATACGCCGGACTGCTTGAGCATTTCGTCGACCAGAGTGGTCTTGCCGTGGTCAACGTGGGCAATGATTGCTACGTTTCTGAGTTTGTCCATTTATCGCAACTCCCTTGCGTTAGATTTGTCTCTGATTTTATTTTCAACACAAAACTGAATTTTAACACCAGTGAAACTAAAAATCAACATAAAAGCGCAATTTTTGCTGAAATTTCGGGAAATTTTTACCCGCCGCGTCCGACGCGGTTGAAAAATGCGGGCGCATGTATTATAATCAAGAAAAAAAGTCAGGAGCGAGCTATGAGCGATAATTTCTTTGCATATATATCCCGCATGCGGTACATTGTCCGCTGGAGCCTTATGCGCAATTCTCTGCCGGAAAATATTCAGGAGCACAGCCACATGGTCGCCGTCATCGCCCACGCGCTGGGCGTGATACGGCGCGACGTGATGGGCGTCCCCTGTGATCCGAACGAGGCGGCGGTCGTGGCGCTGTTTCACGACAGCTCCGAGATTCTCACCGGCGACCTGCCCACGCCGATAAAATACCACAGCGAGGAGATCAAGGGCGCTTACCGGCAGGTGGAGAATCTGGCATGCAACATGCTGCTGGACACGCTGCCGGACGAGCTGCGCGGCGCGTATGAGCCGCTGCTGACCGGCGAGACGCAGGAGCGGCTGCACGACATCGTCAAGGCGGCGGACAAGCTCTCGGCGTACATAAAGTGCATCGAGGAGCGCAAGGCGGGCAACAACGAGTTTCTGTCCGCGGAGAAGCAGAACCGCGAACAGCTGGAGGCAAACCCGCTGCCGGAGGTCAAATATTTTATGGAGCACTTCATCCCCGCGTTTGAGCTGACGCTCGACGAGCTTGGGACTATCGGATAAGCGAGGAGAATTTCAATGGAACAGACAAAACTTGACCGTATAAATGAGCTTGCGCGGCTCGCGAAGGAGCGCGAGCTGACCGAGGCGGAGCAGACCGAGCGCGCGGCGCTGCGCAAGGAGTATATCGAGGAGTGGCGGCGCGGCACGATAGAGCTGCTTGAGAACACCTATATCGTCACACCGGACGGCGTGAAGCACAAGCTCCCGAAGCGCGGCGAAAAGAACGCGAAAATAGTCCGGTTCGACCAGATAAATAAAGACAAATAAAAAAAATTCCCATGAAGAGAAATCTTCATGGGAACTTTTTTATCGCTCAGTGCGTTTCGTTGTATTTCTTTATTGCGACGGCGAGGATATCCATCGCGCGGGCGAGATCCTCCTGTTTGAGGACGTACGCCATGCGAACCTCGTTCTTGCCCTTGCCGGGAGTGCCGTAGAACGGCTCGCCGCAGGAGAACATGACGGTCTCGCCATTGTCGTCAAACTCGTTGAGCAGCCATAGCTGGAACTTGTCCGCATCGTCAACGGGCAGCGCGGCCATTATATAGAACGCGCCCTTCGGCTGCGCGTAGATAACGCCGGGGATGCTCGACAGCTTCTCGACCATGGTGTCGCGGCGGCGCTTGTACTCGTCGCGCGTCGCGGCGAAATAGTCCTTGTCCACGGAGTAGAGCGCGGCGGCGGCGACCTGGTCGGTCGTGGAGGCGCACAGACGGCACTGGCACCATTTCATTGCCTGAGACATGAACTCCTTGTTCTTGGAGATGAGCAGGCCGATACGTGCGCCGCAGGCGGAGAAGCGCTTGGACACAGAGTCGATAACGATGACGTTGTCCTCGTAGCCCTCGTACTGAAGCGCACTCTGGAGCGGCTCACCGCCGTATACGAACTCTCTGTACACCTCGTCGCAGACGATGAACAGATTGTGCTCCTTGGCGATGTCAAGCATCAGCTTCAGCTCGTCCGGTGTGAGGATGGTGCCGGTCGGGTTGCCGGGGTTCGTGACCAGAATGGCGCGGGTGTGCTCGTTTATGCAGGCTTCGACGCGCTCGCGCACGGCGTAGCGGTAGTTCTCCTCCGGGCAGGTCGTCAGCGGATGGATGGTAGCGCCGGCGAGGGTGACGGAGGTGTGGTAGTTCGGGTAGAACGGTTCGGGGATGATGATCTCGTCGCCGTCGTCAAGCAGCGTCGCCATAGTCATCTGAAGCGCCTCACTGCCGCCGGTGGTGACAAGGATATCCTTCTTATCCAGATTTACGCCGATATTGTCGTAATAATTGCAGACCGCGTCGATAAGTGCGGGAACGCCGGCGGAGGGAGCGTACGCGAGGACAGGCTCGCTGAACTCCCGCATGGCCTTAAAGTAGGCGTCGGGGGTCTTTATATCAGGCTGGCCGATGTTGAGATGATATATCTTTATGCCGCGCTTCACGGCTTCGTCGGCGTAACCGTTAAACTTTCTCATCGGAGAAAGACCGCATTTTTCCATTTTTGATGAAAACTTCATCACAGGTTCACCCCTTCAAAAAATACTTTTACGCATTATATCAGAAAACTGCACGCTGTTCAATCTTTTTTTGAAAAACATGAATCAGTACTTGACAAACATCCGAAATCGGAGTAAGCTGCGCAATGTTTCCGAAATCGGATTTATAAATCGGAGGTGCGGATATGGACGAAAAACTGAGATGCCAGATGCAGACGCTTGACAGGCTGTATAAGGAGTCGGACAGAATAGGCGATGATTATGCCGCGCATTTCGGCATGAATAACACCGCGTTCTGGGTGCTGTATACGCTCAGCCGCGCGGACAAACCCGTGACGCAGAACGACCTGTGCGAGGAGTGTTTTTTCCCGGCACAGACAATAAATTCCGCGGTGAGCGGGCTGGTAAAAAAGGAGCTTGTGCGGCTTGAACCGATACCGGGCACGAGGAACCGAAAAAGCATCGTCCTGACGGAAGCGGGGCGGGAGCTGTGCGGCAGGACGATAAGCATAGTCGACGAGATCGAGCGCGCCGCGATGCTCGGCTTCACAGAGGAAGAGCGGGAGCTGTACCTCAGCCTTTTCCGGCGGCATCTTGAAAATCTGAAGAAAGCGAGAGCCGAGCTGTTAGGCGAGACGGAGAATAAATGAAGAATCAGAGAGCGAGAAAAGTTGCAAATTACGTTATACCGACCGTACTGAGCCAGTGCGCGTTTTTCCTGTTCACGATAGTTGACGGCGTGTTCGTCGGCAACGGCGTCGGGACGGACGCGCTGGGCGCGGTGAACCTCGCCATGCCGTTCATCATGGTGATAGGCGCGGCCTTCATGCTGACGACGATCGGCGGCGTCACGGTTGCGGCCATACGCCTTGGCCGCGGGGACATCCCCGGTGCGAATCAGGCGTTCATGCATTCGCTGGGCTGCACGGCCGTCATTGCAACGGTGTTCTCCGTCATCGGCATCATGTTCACGCGGCCGCTGGCGGCGCTCCTCGGCGCGGACTGGAACTATATTGACATGGTCTGCGACTACCTGCTGTGGTACAGCATCTTTACGCTGCCCGCCGCCATATCGACCACCCTTCAGGGTTTCGGCCGCAACGACGGCGCGCCGGTGTTCGTCATGGCCTCCACCATCGTCAGCACCGCGCTGAACATTTTCCTCGACTGGCTGTTCGTTTTCCCGCTGCAAAAGGGCATCGCGGGCGCGGCAATAGCCACGGGCATCTCGCAGGTGGCGGGACTTGCGATAATCGTCGTGCACTTTGTCAAAAAGCGCGGTGTGCTGAGAATAGCGCCGGTGAAGTTCGATGCAGCCCTTGTCGGCAAGATACTCACACGCGGCCTGCCGGAGATGCTCTCCCAGCTCACAACGCCGGTGACGATCCTCTGCATGAACCTCACACTGATAAAGTACATCGGCGACGACGGAGTGAACGCGTATTCGATAATCGGGTACATCATATCGTTTGCCTATGCGATATTCATGGGTGTGTCGGAGGGAATGCAGCCGCTGTTCGGCCGCAGCTACGGCGACCAGAACGAGGAGGATCTGCACTATTTCCTGCGTGCCGGCGTTATCGTCAGCTTTGGCGGCAGCGCCGTTGTATACGGGCTGATAATCGCCCTCGGAGGGGTCATCTGCGCGATGTTCGGGGCGGACGCTCCGGCCACGGCGATAACCGTAGCGGCGATACCGCGTCACGGCTGGGCGTTCCTGTTCGCGTCGATGAATACGATCCTCTCCTCGTACCTGTATTCCACCAAGCGCACGCGCGAATCCGCGGCGGTGAATGTCCTGCGCGGCTTCATCCTCACGCCGCTGTGCATCGTGCTGATCTCGGTGGCGACGAACGGCGCGGCTGTCTGGTACGCGGTCGGCGTGGCGGAGCTTATAAGCTTCCTGTGTGCGATATTCATCACGCGCCGCTCCGAGCGCGGCGGGGTACGCTTCAGTGAGGACTGAGCAAGTTAATAAGTATATGACCGGACGGAGCCTTCCGCCCGGTCATTTTGCTTGATACGGGGCGCGTTTTTTGATAAAATACAATAAGTAGTATAAAACGTGAGAGGGCTCAATAATGCTGAGACTTTTTACCGGCCGCGCCGGTACGGGCAAGACCGCAGCGGTCATAAATGAAATACATACGGCGGTTCTCGAAAAGCGGGGACGCCGCCTGCTCATAGTTCCGGAGCAGTACAGCCATGAGGCGGAGCGCGAGCTGTGCCGCGTCTGCGGCGACAGTATGTCGTTGTACGCCGAGGTCATGAGCTTCACCGGACTTGCGCGGCGCATAGCGTCCCAGCAGGGCGGCGGCGCGGCGCCATATCTCGATAAGGGCGGGCGGCTGCTGTGCATGGTTACCTCAAAAAAAGCAAAAAAATCCCTTTTCCCGCTCAGCTATTTGATGATGTG